>Ga0209947_1000002_pt1 | contig 159004 bp, 150 predicted proteins | sample SalPonR2_B_D2_MG_FD_185706 | JGI IMG/M metagenome (GOLD analysis project Ga0209947, IMG submission 185706) | Salt pond soil microbial communities from South San Francisco under conditions of wetland restoration - Salt Pond MetaG R2_B_D2_MG... ...
GAGGATCTGCCAGCAGGAGAATCCAACCAACTTCCTGCTGATGCATGCCATGGGACCTAATGTCGCTGGTGTCATCGGTACCGCTGTCGCTGCCGGAACCATGCTTACACTCTTAAGCTGATTTTCTTCGACATTTGCCAGAAACGGAATGGACATGTGGTCACGTAATTATAAAATAAACAGGAGGTTGTATATATGCAGATCGCTTTAGGTTCAGACCATGCAGGTTTTTCTCTTAAAGAGGAACTCAAAGTATATCTTTCGCAAAATGGACATGAAGTGATGGATAAAGGGACTTATAGCCAGGAAAGTTCTGATTATCCGGACTATGCTTTTGCTGTTGCAGATGAGGTCGTAAATGGTAATGCACAAAGAGGCATACTTGTTTGCGGTACAGGTATTGGTATGTCAATCGCAGCAAACAAAGTAAAGGGGGCTTATACAGCTCTTGTCAATGACATAAAGTCTGCAGAATTGAGCAGGGCACATAATGATTCAAATATTCTTGCTTTAAGCGGGAATAGTTATGATCTGCATGAAATGGAAGAGATAGTTTCAACCTGGTTAGAAACTGAATTCGAGGGTGAACGGCATGTTGGTAGACTGCAAAAAATATACAAAAGGGAGAAGATATCGGACCACGGATTTAAACTCGAAGGTCCTGGAGGAACTGTGGTTTTCAATCATCCTCTTATACAGCACAAGATCTCGATCATAAGGGACAAAAATACCAGTGTTAAAGAATTTCGTGAACTTGTTCAGGAAATATCCAGTCTTATGGTATATGAGATAACCAGAGATCTACCTCTGCAAAAAACGACTGTGGAAACCCCGATAGCAACTACGGAAGCATTCACCCTTTCCGGGAAGAAGCTCGCCATAGTACCCGTCCTTCGAGCTGGTCTTGGAATGGTTGATGGCATACTCAGGATCATTCCTAATGCAAAAGTAGGTCATATTGGACTTTACAGAGACCCGGAAACTTTTAACCCTGTTGAGTATTACTGTAAACTTCCCAATGATATTGAGGAAAGGGATATTTTTGTTATAGATCCCATGCTCGCTACAGGTGGTTCTGCTTCTGCTGCTATTTCCCTGATCAAGCAGCATGGAGCCCGAAAGATATCGCTTGTGTGTCTTATTGCAGCTCCTGAAGGAGTTGACAGAATCCATATGGATCACCCTGAGATCAATGTATATGCAGCTGCGCTTGACAGCAGGCTCAATGACCACGCTTATATTATCCCTGGACTTGGCGATGCAGGGGATCGTCTATATGGTACAAAATAGGGGATTGACAAATTGATTTCCCTTATCACTGTAGTGATCCTGTGTTTCATATGGGGACTATTTGTAACGCCGCTTTCAATAAGTCTGTCCAGACAGTTTAATATTCTGGACAGACCCGGGGGCAGAAAGATACATGAGGGGATAATACCTCGTGGCGCAGGAATAGTGCTCTGGTCGGGTTATATGTTATGGGTTCTTTTCTTTGTAAAGGATCCCTTTTTTTTGAAGTTTTCTTCAACTGCAGCCACACTGATATTCTTTACCGGTTATCTTGATGATATGAATCCTGTTAATCCTTATTTACGCTTTTTACTTCATATTGTTTCAGCATCCATAATCGTATTATCCTTTCAGTTTGAAGTCTTTACCTCTATTGTTCTTATCTTCTGGATCGCTGGTATAGTTAGTGCATTTAACCTGATAGATGGTTTAGATGGATTATGTATAATTACGTTTCTCATATCGGGGTTTCTTGCAATTACCGTTTCAGGAGATCTTGCCATATGGCTGCCCCTTGAGGGTCTTGCTTTTGGTGTTCTTTTCTGGAACTTTCCGGTTGCTCGTACATTTCTTGGGGATGGAGGCAGCACACTTCTGGGTTTTCTTTTTGCCTCTCACTTCCTTTTTTCTACATCTGTTACTCTTCAGGCATTGAGCCTTTTGAAGCTTATGTTTATACTGATTCTCTGGGGAGGCATACCAGTAATAGATACGATGTTTGCCATTATTCGCAGAACTATCAGTAAAGCCTCACCTTTCAGGCCTGACCGGCTTCATTTTCACCACAGGTTACTGGATTACGGCTTGGGAAGGATCTCTGTTGTGATAATTATGGCACTTATACATTTTTGCATTGTCTATACAGGATACTTTCTATTTTTATACTGGATAGATATGTTCACTGGAGGTTAAATAATTGCTGGCTGATAAATCTAAAAAGAAGGTAATGTGTATCGTTGGAACAAGGCCCGAAGCAATTAAGATGGCACCTGTCATTCTTGAACTTTGCAGAGATGACTTTTTCCAGCCAATGGTACTTGCCACAGGGCAACATACTCACATGCTATATCAGGCTTTATCATACTTTGATATTAAACCGGATTTTGATCTCGGGATAATGAAAGAAAAACAAACACTTGACCATATAACATCGAAAGTAATTGAAGGTACCGGAAAAATCTTTGATGAAATAAATCCTGATGTTGTATTAGTTCACGGAGATACTACAACAACTTTTGCTGCCGCACTTGCTGCTTTTTACAGGCATATTCAAATAGGGCATGTTGAAGCAGGTTTGAGAAGTCATAATATAAACAGTCCCTTCCCCGAAGAAGCAAATAGAATATTGACAGATCAGATATGTTCATTATGGTTTCCTCCAACTAAAGAAGCCGGTTTGAACCTTTTAAAAGAAGGTTTTGATCAGGAACGTATATTTATAACTGGAAATACAGTAGTCGATGCTCTTAATATGACCATTGAAAGAAGTCAGAACCAAAAAGTTTTTGTTTCAGATGATAAGAAGGTTCCAGAGGATGCTGAGGTCATATTAATGACAATACATCGAAGAGAGAACTGGGGAAATCCATTAAGGAATTTATGCAATACAGTAAAAAGGATACTTCAGGAAAATGAAAATCTCTGGTTAATTTTACCAGTTCATAAAAATCCTTCGGTAAGAGCCGATATTTTTGAGATATTCCAGGATGTACAAAGAGTGATTTTAACAGAACCTCTGAATTATCCTGACTTTGTAAAGGCAATGAACAGAAGCAGGGTAATAATTACTGACAGTGGTGGTGTCCAGGAGGAAGGGACATCTCTGAAAATACCGGTTCTTGTTACCAGAGAAGTTTCAGAGAGGCCTGAAGCTATAATTGAAGGAACAGCAATGTTGGTTGGAAATGGAGTAGAGAAACTCAAATACGAAGTCGAAAAACTGCTTTTTGACCAAAAGTATTATAATAATATCGTATCAAAAGCCAAAATGCCTTTTGGTGATGGTAGAGCTTCAAAGAGGATCTGCTCAAGATTAAAAGAACTGTTATAGATCCTGATTAAATCTTAAATAATCAATCATAGATAAACGAATTATGCCAGAGGTGATAAAGTGAATTACATGATGAAGATCAAAGGTGGCTCTACCCTCAATGGAACTGTTAAAGCACAGGGTGCAAAAAATGCAGCGTTGCCTATCATGGCTGCTTCTTTATTGATAAAGGGTGGTACTCTAAAACTCAATAGAGTGCCAGGTCTGAAGGACATAAGTACCATGGCAGATCTGCTGCGACATCTTGGGGTTAAGATCGAGTTTGCCAAAAATGCAATGTCTCTTCAGGTTCCTGAAGATCTGGGATGGGAGACCCCTTCTGATCTTGTACGTAAAATGAGGGCATCATCACTTGTTCTTGGACCTTTGCTTGCAAGATGTGGAAAGGCAGTTCTTCCTCTTCCAGGGGGATGTTCCATTGGAAGCAGGCCCATTGACCTTCATCTGAAGGGACTGGCCCGAATGGGAGCAGAAATTGAGCTGATACACGGTTCTGTTCATGCTAAGGCGAAGGGATTGAGAGGCGGAAGGATATATCTTGACTTTCCTTCTGTTGGTGCAACGGAAAACCTTTTGATGGCCGCTGTTTTTGCAAAAGGTGAAACTTTACTTGAAAATGCTGCAAGAGAACCGGAAATTGGGAATCTAATTGATGTATTAAACTCCATGGGAGGAAAGATCAGTGAAAAAAGTTCGGGAGAGATCCTTATTGAAGGTGTTGAAGAACTGCATGGTGTTGAATCGTGGATAATACCTGACAGGATAGAAGCTTCTACCTATCTACTGGCAGGTGTGATCACCAAAGGTACTATTACCGTAGAGGATGTTAACATATCTCATGTAGATGCTTTACTTGCCAAACTTGAAGAAATGGCCGTTCCTTTTTCTTGTAGGGAAAGATCCGTAACAGTATTTCCATGTGAGAAACCTCATGCGGTATCACTTAAGACTCTTCCATTTCCTGGGTTCCCCACAGATCTTCAACCTCAGGTTATGGCTGCTATGACACTTGCAGAAGGAACGAGTATTATTCAGGAAAGTGTTTTTGAATCCCGTTTCCGTCATGTCAGCGAATTAAACAAGATGGGCAGTTCCATTGATGTCCAGGGGAATACTGCCATTATTAAAGGTGTCAGGGAACTGGTCGGGGCCGATGTTCATGCTACTGATCTGAGAGCCGGAGCGGCACTTATCCTGGCTGGACTTGCTGCACATGATGTTACAAATGTTTTCAACATAGGTCATGTTTACCGTGGATATGAAGACATACAGACCAAGCTTCAAAGTCTGGGTGGTAATGTTGATATCAGTCAGTCTGAAAAAACTTATCCTAAAGTTAACGATATTTGATACTTGGTTCGCTACATAACTTATAGCATTTATCCAGATCTTATGAGCAGGTGACTCAATTGACAGGCAAAGAGAAAAGCAGTACTCCCCTGGAAAACGTCCAGGTAATTGCTTTTATTGGTGCCGCTGGTACAGGTAAAAGTCGTCGGGCTCAACTTATCGCGAGAAAGAACAAGGTTGACTATGTTATAGATGATGGTCTTGTTGTTTCGCGCGGTCGCATAATGATTGGAAGAAGTGCAAAGTCTGAAAAGAATCTAATAAGAGCTATTAGACGGGCATTGTTCCAGTTTCCAGACCACAGAATGCAGGTCATTAAGTTTCTGGAGAAACATTCCCCCTGTCAAATCATGATAATAGCTACTTCAGAATCCATGGCTAACAAAATTGCAAGGAATCTTAAACTCAGTGAACCAGACAGGTTTATTTTTATAACTGACGTAGCAACATCTGAAGAGATCTCAATTGCTGTTCGTGAAAGACACCAGAATGGACATCATGTAATTCCCGTTTCTCATGCCCAGATACGAAAGAATTTTGGTGGAAAACTTGTAGGTCATCTTAAGGAACTCTGGAAATCAAGAGAAAAGCACGATGGTGAAAGGACAGTTGTTCGCCCCCCCTTCAGTTTTTATGGAAATCTAAGGATAGATATTATGGCTATTTCCCAGATCGTTGAACATGTAACAAAGATCACTACACAGGTTGTTAAGGTCAATGAAGCTAAAGTAAGATCGGATGACGAAAAATTGGATATTACAATTAATATATCTATAAGACCGGATGGCAGAAATATTGTCGAAATAAGTCGCCTTATTCAGAAAAGAATAGTCTCCGCAGTAAGTTATTTTACAGGTATGGATATCAAAACTGTAAATGTAAAGATAGAAGAGGTGTTATTCCAGTGACCACAAAGAAAACCATATATTCTCCTTCAGTCGAAGAAATCGAAAATCGATCAGTTGTGTGTTGGAATGAACTTAAAGCAAAAGTTGAAAAATGTACTTTATGTCAGCTTTGCAAAGAAAGAAATAACACTGTCCTTGGAGAAGGGCCTCTGGATGCCCCTGTTATGTTTATCGGAGAGGGGCCAGGAGCTGATGAAGACATGGAAGGAAAACCGTTCATCGGTAAAGCGGGTAAGCTGCTTACCAAAATACTGGAAGCTGCAGATATAAAAAGAGAAGAAGTCTATATTACAAATATTGTTAAATGTCGGCCGCCCAATAATAGAGTACCTGCTGTTGAAGAAATGGTTGCCTGCAGTAAATATCTTGAGGCACAAATCGCAATTATTGATCCTGAAGTTATTGTATGTCTTGGAAGCACACCCACCAAGTGGTTTTTAAAAACAAGCGAAGGAATAACCAAGATCAGAGGTAAATGGTTTAAATGGAAAGGGATAGATCTTATGCCCATGTTCCACCCAAGTTATCTTCTGCGTAACCAGTCAAGAAAACCCGGGAGTCCAAAGGATATGACCTGGAAGGATATCCAGGAGATCCGGAAATATCTGGACAGGGTTCAGAATAATGGAGGTAAGACAATTGGTAAACCGTAAGGACAACATCCCTGAACATATTGCGATAATAATGGATGGTAATGGCAGATGGGCAAAAAAAAGGCATCTGCCAAGACTTATGGGACACCGCGCTGGAGTTGCAGCGGTTGAGAAAACAGTAAAAACTGCTAATACTTCAGGGATAAAGTATCTATCACTATACGCTTTTTCGAGCGAGAACTGGACAAGACCAGAAAAGGAAGTTCATGGTCTTATGTTGCTTTTTAAAGAATATCTTTCTCGTAAGATCATAAAACTGAGGAATGAAAATGTAAGATTGAGATTTGCCGGAAGAAGAGATAACCTTCCCGAAGATATTATAAATCTTATGGATGAGTCTATGGAAAAGACTATGGATTGTAATGGTTTAAATCTTATCATATGCCTCAATTACGGAGGTAGAAATGAAATAATAGATGCTGTTAACAAGATTCTTTCAATTGAACCAAAACCTGAGTACATCGACGAAAAACTTTTCCATGAATATCTCTATCTGCCTGATGTTCCGGATCCGGATCTTATAATAAGAACAAGTGGTGAAAAACGTTTAAGTAACTACTGGCTCTGGCAATCCAGTTATAGCGAATTTTACTTTCCTGAAGTTCTTTGGCCTGACTTTGGTGATGATGAATTTAACAAGGCACTTTATGAATTTTCACGGAGGGAAAGAAGATATGGGAACTTACAGAATGAGTAGTGAGAATATTAAAAGAATAACCAGTGGGATCGTAATAGTTCTCATGATAATCGGAGGGATCCTCGCTGGAGGAATTTTCTGGTTGCTTGTTACCGCAGCTATTGCTTCGTTTTCACTTTGGGAATATTACATACTCCTTGAATCAAATGCACATTTATCAAAGGGCATAGGAATAATAGGATCTCTTATTCTTTTCCTGGTAACTTACAGGGGGTTATTCTATCTTTCTGTTGGTCCCCTTCTTGCTGTTTTTGCATTTATTATCCTTCTTACTGAAATCCTGAGACGTCATCTTACAGGTGAAAGTAATGCCTTGTGGAATCTTGGAGGAACGCTATCAGGTCTTATCCTAGTTTCTTTACCATGGATCTTTATTTTTCACTTGAGAACATTCCCAAGAGGATTATACTTTTTGCTTACTCTATTTCTTTGCACCTGGGCATGTGATGTCTGTGCCTACATTGTTGGAACGAAATGGGGAGAGAAACATCTATCAGAAAAAGTCAGCCCTAATAAAACCTGGGAAGGATTTATTGGCGGCTTATGCGGCAGTCTTCTCGGAGGAGCACTTGTTTCCTACATACTTTCATTACATCCATTGCCATTTATTCTTATCGGCTGTATCTGTGGTATAGCAGGTCAGATGGGAGACCTGGCAGAATCCCTGTTGAAACGGGAATCCGGAGTGAAGGATAGTAGTGATATTATTCCGGGACATGGCGGTTTTTTCGACAGGTTTGACAGTATCCTTATCAGTGGGACCTTAACATATCTGGTATTTGGAGTGATAATAGGTTGATAGACCAAGGAAAGATAAATATATCTATAATAGGCTGTACTGGAAGTGTCGGGAATTCGGTAATGGATATATGCCGCATTTTTCCGGAACATTTTAACGTTGTTTCACTGGCAGCAAGAAGTAATTATAGAAAGATAGCTGAACTTTGTCAGGAATTTCAACCTGAAAAAGTTTTGTTGACACATCCTGAAAGTTCCAGACAACTCAAGAATTTAGTTTCATCGCAAACACGCGTTCTATCAGGTAATGATGCGCTTATTGACCTTATGGATGAAAATAATCTTGATCATATTGTATTTGCATCATCAGGAACTGATGCCATTGAGGCACTTAAATTTTCTCTTGAAGCTGATCTGGATGTATCACTTGCCAATAAGGAAAGTATTGTTGCCGGGGGACCGTGGATAATGCCCCTTGTAAAGAGATCTGACCAGTTGAGACCGTTGGACAGTGAACATAATGCAATATGGCAGTGTCTTTTTAATGAAGATAAAAAAAAGGTCAGAAAGGTATATCTGACAGCTTCCGGTGGGCCTTTTCTGAAGCTGCCTCAAGAAGAATTTCAGAATATTACAGTTGAACAGGCTTTTAATCATCCTGTATGGAAAATGGGGAAGAAGATAACAATCGACAGTGCCACGTTGATGAACAAGGGAATCGAACTTCTTGAAGCAATGTATCTGTTCAACCTTTGCCCTGAACAGCTTGATGCGATTATCCATCCTGGTTCATTCGTACATGGAATTGTCGAATTTGAAGATACTACGTTAAAAATGAGCGCTTCAACTGCTGATATGAGATTACCAGCTGCTTCCTGCATGGGCTTTCCACAAAGACTGACTCTTCCTGATGGTAAATTTCCATCAGCTGAAATATCTGGTCGTAAGATCGAATTTCTTAAACCTGACCTGAACAAATTCCCGTGTCTTGAAATTGCAATGCAGGCAATGAAGGCTAAAGGACCATATCCTGCCTTAATTCTTGGTGCGGATGAATCAGCTGTTAACTCATTTATTGAAGGTAAGATCAGTTTTGCGGAAATCCCCAGGATAATCGAAACAGTTCTTACAGCTTATGATGGCCCTTCACCTTCAGATCTTTCTGAAGCTGTAGAGATTATCGAATGGAGCAGACGTAAATCACTTGAACTCTGTTAAAGTTAAGCCAAATACTTTTTTCCTTGTGAGGTTTTAATATGATAAGTCTAATATCGTTTCTTGTTGTTATTGCGATATGCATTATTTCGCATGAATATGGACATTATAAAACTGCAAAACTGGCAGGGGTTCAGGTTCATGAGTTCGCGTTTGGAATGGGGCCTGTAATATGGCAAAAAACTGCTAAGGATGGCACACAGTGGTCATTTAGAATATTTCCGGTCGGTGGTTTTGTAAGATTAGCTGGAATGGATGAGGAAAAACCCGGAGAAGAAGTTGTTAAAGGGGGAGCATTTACAGAAAAAACAGCTATCCAAAGATTTCTGATCCTGTTTAATGGAGCCCTTGCAAATATTATTCTTGCCATCCTTCTTACTGCTATCTTTCTTTATGGTCATGGAATACTAGATCTTGATAACACAAGGATTGGAGAATTAATGCAGGGATTTCCCGCTCAGGAAGCGGGAATCCAAACCAGTGATGTAGTAAAAGAGGTTAACGGGACAATTGTTGATGACTGGAATGGTATGTCAAAGGCCATCAAAGAATCTGCTGAAAATGGACCTGTTTCACTTTTAATAGATCGCAATGGGAATTTGAAAAGTTTTAATGTAGAAATACCGATCAGTGAAGAATACGGTGTGCCACTTCTTGGGATAAGACCTGCATATCGCAGTTTTTCTTTGGCTGGATCTGTTATTCACTCATTTTCTTATATTTTCAGAATGAGTGCAGAATGGGTACGAGGTATTTATATGCTTTTGACCAACCAATCAGATGCAGATATCACTGGCCCCGTCGGCATTGCATCTCTGGCAGGTAGAGCAGCAAGAGCAGGTTTGTGGTCCTTTATTTCGTTCCTCGCCATCATTAACCTCAATCTTGGACTGATAAACCTGTTCCCATTTCCTGGACTCGATGGAGGAAGGCTTGTATTTATCTTTATAGAATTAATTACAAGAAAAAGAGTTCCTGATCGGGTGGAAAACTTTATTCACCTGGCAGGTTTTATAATTCTTATAGCGTTAATACTTTTCGTTACATGGAAGGATATTATCCGCTTATTTTGAACTTTTTAGTTGTAATATGGGGGAATTGAATCAATGCGGACAAAACAGGTTCATATAGGAAAACTTGGAATAGGTAAGGGCAATCCTGTACGGGTTGAAAGTATGTTGAAAGTTCCCCTGAGTAACAGGAATAAATGTGAAGAACAGCTGAACCAACTCTACGACTCTGGTTGTGAACTGGTACGAATCGCTTTTCCTGACATAGAACTGAAACAAGATCTGAAGCATATTCTTGATAAGACCAGAATACCGATAATGGCTGATATTCATTTCGATCACAAGTTAGCTATTGCAGCTATAGAAACAGGATGTCCAGCCATAAGAATTAATCCAGGTAATATGGGATCATCTTTACAGCTGAATAACATAATTGAAGCATCCCGGCAGAATAATGTAGTATTGAGAATCGGTGCCAATAGCGGTTCTATAAGTAACAGGCAACTTAAAGAAGCGAATGGCGATATTTCAAAAGCCCTTTTCATAGCTGTTAAAGAACAGTTTGAAAGTATTGAAAAACATGATTTTCATGATGTAATTCTTTCTGCTAAATCTACAAATGTCCAGGAAACCTTAAAATGTAATTATCTTTTATCAAGAAAGTATCCGGAGATCCCCTTTCATATAGGTATCACTGAGGCCGGACCTGGTTTACGTGGAATCGTAAAAAGTTCCTCGGGCCTTTCACTACTTCTCAATCAGGGTATAGGGGATACACTCAGGGTCAGTCTCACTGGTGATCCATGTCAGGAAATTGAAGTTGGATATGAGCTCCTTCGCTCTTGTGGCCTCCGCGATCATGGACCAGAGTTGATATCATGCCCAACATGTGGTAGGAAACGGACAGATGTCCGTGCCATTGTCGATGAACTTGAACCGTTGATAAAAAGACTTCCAGATGGATTTAAATTTGCTGTAATGGGTTGTGAAGTTAATGGCCCACGGGAAGCCCGATCGGCAGATCTTGGGATTGCTGGAAAACCTGAAGGGGTCGTTATCTTTAAAAAAGGTATTGTTGTGGGCGAATATAGTAGAAGTGAGATTAAATCTGTAATTGGAAAGATCATTGATGAGATCATGGAAGTGGAAAGATAGTTCTTTTTCAACTCCCTCCTTTGGTGTATATTATGTTACTGAATTACTGTTCAACGATTATATGAGTATGATTATGAATGTTAAGATGAGGAGGCAAAAAAATAATGTTACCATTACCAAAAAAGTTTTCCCTGGTAGCAGGAAAAGGTGAAGGAAAACATAAACTTACTGCATTTGATAAAGCATTGATAGATTCAAGCATAGGGAACATGAATCTTTTAAGAGTGAGCAGTGTTCTTCCTCCTGAATGTAGATTTATCCCTGTCTTCAGTATGCCACTTGGTTCTCTATTACCTGTAGCATATGGATCGATCACAAGTGATGTGCCTGGAGAAACAATTGCTGCAGCAATTGGTGTAGGAATTCCCGAGAACCCAATGGATAATGGGATGATCATGGAATATTCCGGATTTGTTAACTCGAGGGAAGCTGCAATAGTAGTTGAAGAAATGGTAAAAGAATCTTTTGAACTCAGAGGTCTGGTTTTAAAGGATGTAATGGTTAAGTCAGTAGAGCATACTGTCGTAAGAAATGGATCAGTTATTGCTGCCTGTCCTCTTTTTTATTAACAGAAGGAGTTTGCCGGAATGGAGAAAATGGAAAAACGTAATACAGATCTCTGGTTTACAGAGTTTCAGACACAGAATATGCAACTTGGTTTAAAGATCCACAATATACTCAAAAATGTCCAGACAAGATATCAGCACCTTCTGGTAGCTGAAACAATAGAATATGGGCGGCTTCTTGCGCTCGACGGCGCAATACAGTTAACCGAAAAGGATGAATTCTGCTATCACGAAATGATGGCACATATTCCAATATCTGCTCACTCCCTACCTGAGCGGGTTCTTATAGTCGGTGGAGGAGATGGTGGTATTCTCAGGGAATGCCTTAAACATGACTTTATAAAGGAAGTAACTCTTGTTGATATAGATCAGGAAGTCATTAACTCTTCCCGGGAGTTCTTTCCTTCCATAAGCTGTGCAATGGATGACCCAAGAGCCAGGATCCTGACAATGGATGCTCTCGAGTTTATCAAGGAGAATCAGAACTGCTTTGATGTCGTCATTGTAGACAGTACCGATCCGGTTGATTTTGCTGCAGGACTATTCCAATCGCCTTTTTATGGTGATGTTTTCAACAGCCTGACATCCAAAGGAATAGTAATTGCACAGACTGAATCCCCCTTTGCAGAACCAGCACTTCTCAAACAAGCCGTTTCCGAAATGAAAACTGCTTTCAAACAAGTAGCTGTCTGCCTTGGTTACATGCCAACTTACCCAACCGGGATGTGGAGTTATACCGTTGGTTCAAAGTTTAATGACCCCGCAAATATAGTCAACAGACCATGTAATATAAAAACAAAGTATTATACTGCCGAAATTCACAAAGCATCGTTTGTTCTTCCACCTTTTGTCAGGGAGATCGTTGAAATGGAGGGCGATCGTTGAAAAGATTTATGGGTTCCAGACATACTGTTACAGAGAGTAATATGATAATCCTTGGATTACCAATGGACTTTACATCTTCAAGGCTTTCCGGAAGCAGAGGAGGGCCTGATTCTGTCCGACAGGAATCCTGGAACATAGAATCCTACAGTCCTTTTCTGGACAAAGATCTGGAAGAAACTTCATTTTACGATTTAGGAAATATTTCATTTCCATTTGGAGATGTGGAAAGATCGCTTGAGAATATTCGCCTCGTTAGCAATAGATTTTTTAATAGTGGTAAAAAGATCCTTTCTATAGGAGGAGAACACCTTGTATCCTTTCCTTTGATAAGATCTGCTTTTTCTGTGTACCCTGATTTGAAAGTGATCCATCTTGATGCTCATGCAGACCTGAGAAGTTCCTATTATGGGGGGTCACTCAGTCATGCTTCCGTTATGAGACTTGTAGCTGAAAAATGTCTTAAGTCTACCAGAGACCTTCACCAGTTCTGTATCCGGTCCGGAACTAAAGATGAATATGACTGGGCTTATAAAAACACAACTTTTTATCCCCATAAACCTGAAACTGAGGAGATCCAGAGACTTCATCGGGATATTGGAACAAATCCGGTCTATTTAACAGTAGACATAGATGTTGTTGATCCATCAGGAGCACCAGGTACTGGCACACCAGAACCTGGTGGTTTAACCTCATCTGAATTACTTAATATTGTTCATTCTTTAAGAGAACTTAACCTCGTTGGTATGGATATCGTCGAGATATGTCCTTCTCTTGACCATAATGGTATTACTTCCCTGTTGGGTGCTAAAACTATCAGAGAATCTCTCCTTCAATGGGGCCTCTAAAAACTATTTTCTTAAAGTACATTGTTTTAACTGCATTGGAGTGATCATAAATGTCTATCGATAGCATTTCCCGTGTAGATTCAGAAATTGGGAAACTACAGAGGGTTATGGTACATAGACCCGGTATAGAACTTGAAAGACTTACTGGTGAAAATAAAGAATCTTTTCTGTTTGATGATCTTTTGTGGGTTCAGAAAGCTCAAGAGGAACATGATAAGTTTGTAGCAGAACTCAGAAACAATAAAATTGAAGTTGTTTATTTTAAGGATCTTTTGAGTGATCTGCTTCAAGAAAAGTTTCTCAAAGTAAGACTTGTTGATGAAGTTCTCAAAAAGGAAGAACTCGATCAGAACCTCTTTGATAAACTCTTCCAGTTGATGACAGGACTTGATTCAACTGACCTCGCGAACATCTTTTTAGGTGGTATCACTAAACGCGAACTTTTTAAGTATGAAACTGTCAGTACAAGAAGTTTACTTTTAAAAATACTTTCTGATGATGATTTTATTATTCCTCCAGTACCCAATATCTACTTTCAACGTGACCCATGCATTATCATCCAGGATATGCTTATCCCTTCCAGAATGAGATATAGAGTAAGACAAAGAGAAAGTCTTCTTGTCAGACATTTGATCAATCATCATAAGATGTTTGATCAATACAGGAAGCTGGATATAAACGCATCATATATTCCCCCTGATTCTATTACAATTGAAGGAGGGGATGTTATTATCCTTTCCGAAAATACGATTGCAATTGGAATAAGTCAAAGAACTTCCGCAACAGCGATACAGCTTATGGGACAAATCCTTTCCAGAAATTCCAGCATAAAACGGATCCTTGCGATAAACATACCCAAGTCCAGGGCAATGATGCATCTTGATACTGTCTTTGCAATGATCGACAATGATACTTTTGCTATCTTCTCTGATATCATCCATAATTCAGAAACCTGGTTACTTGAATTTGATCATAGTGGAGAATTAACTCATATTCGTGAGTTTGACAATATTCACAAGGGAGTTGAAGATTTACTGAACAGGAAGGTATTCTTTCTTCCTGCATTAGATAAAATAGATCCGGTTACTGAATCCAGAGAACAATGGACTGACGGACCAAATATCCTTACAATGTCTCCGGGAAATATATTCTCATATGATCGGAACATTCAGACCAATGCAAACCTTGAAAGGTCAGGGATTACTGTTTGCAGAGTATCAGGTTGTGAACTCGGAAGAGGAAGAGGTGGACCCAGATGCATGGTTATGCCCCTTTCAAGAGATTGTAACTAATGATAAATATCAGAGAATGAGGTGGGTTTTTAATGGCTGTTAACCTGAAAGGTAAAAGTTTTTTAACGTTAAGAGATTTTTCAAAAGATGAGATATTCTATCTTCTGAATCTGGCTTCTGATCTTAAATCTAAAAAACGAAACGGGATCAGAGGAAATCTACTTTCAGGAAAGAACATTGCGCTTTTATTTGAAAAGTTATCAACTCGAACACGATGTTCATTCACAGTTGCAGCAATCGATGAAGGAGGGCATGCAGAATTTCTCGGGAAGAACGACATCCATCTTGGTGAAAAAGAAGATATCCGTGACACTGCCAGGGTTCTGGGCAGGCTGTTCGATGGAATCGAATTTCGCGGTTATAAGCAGAAAACAGTTGAAGAATTAGCACAATTCTCAGGGGTTCCAGTATGGAATGGTCTTACCGATATATATCATCCAACCCAGGTTTTAGCTGATCTGATGACTATTCGTGAATATTTTGGATCGCTTGGAAATAAAAAACTGGTGTATGTTGGTGACGGGCGGAATAATATGGCAAATTCCTTAATGATTGCAGCTGCGAAAACAGGTATGGATTTTACGATCGCTGCTCCTGAGAACCTGTGGCCACAGAAATGGCTTATTGAAGAATGCAAACAATATTCTCAGAATAATAGTTCGGAAGTGACTGTTTGTGATGATCCTTTTTATGCTGTAAAGGGAGCTAACGCTGTATATACTGATGTATGGGTATCAATGGGTGAAGAAGAAGAAAAGAAAAAACGAATAGAACTTTTATCTGACTATCAGGTCAATAAACAGTTACTTGAAGCAACTGGGAGGACAGATTCAATCTTTCTTCACTGTCTGCCTGCGAATAAAGGACAGGAAGTTACTGAAGAGATATTCGAATCAAATGTGTCCATGGTTTTTGAAGAAGCTGAAAATAGAATGCATACCATAAAAGCAGTGATGGTTGCAACTATAGGAAACCTTTAGTCTGTTTCTCCAAACTGATGGTTGTACCGCAGATAGATAATGTTTATAATTATAAAAGAGCAGGTAAATACGTTATTAGGGAGATGAGTTAGTTGACAGAAAAGATGAGGCGTTTTAAATGTGCTGAATGTGGGTTTGAATTTGAACTATCAAACTCTAATAAAGACATCAAATGTCCTAAGTGCAAGAATAAACTGCTTATACTCCTTGAAGGTGAATCAATGAAAAGAAATTCTTGCCCTTCCTGAGGAATTTAGGGTAAAAGAGGCAGCTGTGAGCTGCCTCTCGCTATATAATTGTAGTAATTACAGGGTCAACACTGTCTATGCATTTTAAAGAGGATAATTCATCTACCAGTCCCTTTATTCTTCTGGCCTGTCCTTTTGCAACAATTACTTCAAGACAGTGATGGTGATCAACATGGATATGAGTACTGCAGATAATTACTTCCCCAAAGTTATGTTGGACTGAAGTAAGCATTCCACTTGCATCGTGTGAATGATGATTAAAAGTTATTGTGATCGTTCCATAAACATTTTCCCTGCCTGTCTCATATGTTTCCCATGATTCTCTGGCAACTTCCCGTCTTATAAGCTGTCTTAATGCTTCTGAACGGTTGGATATATTTTTAATTTCAAGTATTTTATCGTATCTTTTTAATAACTTTTCAGGTACTGAAACCCCAAAACGAAAAAGCTTCTCCAAAATTCTTCTCCTCCTTAGGTTTTTTCATTACAATATATTATATAATCAATTAAATTTCCCAAGTTCTGAATGGAGGCCTATGTATGGTACATCCTACCATAGGATTGTTTAACTATGATGATATCCCCACTAATATTGAACCATTTCTTATTGACCTGACGGAAACTATCGAGAGATCTTCAATGGATTTTTCAATGCTTGTTTTACCTTCTGAATTACAACTTTTTAATGATGGAAAATTCGACCAAAAGATTCTGCAGTCTTTTTTAAAAGAACTTCAGAAAACGGCCAGGCATAATATGATCTGGATGATTTCTGGACCCTTTTTATGTAATGTGTCAGGAAATATCACCTTAAGAACATTTCTGGTAAATGATGCCGGGATGATCAAGGGTTATTATGATAACTGCCATGGTAATTATGAATCAGAGGTAAGAGATATTAAATGTGGGTGTAAACCATTGATATTTGATCATTACGGTCTTACTTGTGCTCTTTCTGATTCTACTGATCTTTCATACCCTGAATTTTTTAGAGCAATGGCATTGAACGGTGTTGAAGCTATTATTGTTTCTTCTTCATTTTCATCAGGGGAAAAACAGAATCTGGAGATCCTTTTAAAAGCCAGAGCAATAGAAAATCAGATGTATATTATATTTTCCGGCTCAACCTGTTCTCAACAAAATATGGACTTAAGATCCGGGCCATTTGTAATAGATCCGAAGGGTTTCACTATAACTGAAGAAATGTTAACAAAAACTATAAAACAGGTTGAGATAGATAACCTATATGTTCAGAGGCTCAGGAAAGAGACAGGTATTCTGAACAACCGTAAGCCTGAATTATATTACCCGATAATATGTCCAATAAAGCAGAAACAAAAGGGAGCAAGTTAAGGGTAGTTAATTTCTGTGTATATAAATCATAAAACAGTATGATACAATAACCAACCAAGACTAAACAACGGTATCTTATACACTAAAAATGAGGTGATATAATGTCTGAAGTTACTTTGAAACCTGAAGTTGTACTACCCCAGATCGAAAAATGGATATTGAAAAAAATAGATTCAGCATCAGCGAAAGGGTGCGTGGTTGGATCAAGCGGTGGTATTGATTCAGCTGTTATTTCCTGTATCCTGAAGAGAATATGCAATGATCAGATGCTTGCGGTCATGATGCCCTGCCACAGTATAGAAAGGGATCTTGAAGATGCAAGGCTCCTGAATAGAAAGTTTTCAATACCAAACATTACGATCGATCTTTCAAAAACATATGATGCCATTATATCTGCAGCGAAAGCAAACAGCTCTACTTTGACCAGTAGAGCCTTGTCTAATGTTAAACCAAGACTAAGAATGACCACGCTCTATATGATGGCACAATCCAATGATTTTCTCGTTTGCGGAACAAGTAATCTTGCAGAAATAAAACTTGGATATTTTACAAAGTATGGGGATTCCGGATCTGATATCATACCTCTGGGAGATCTCCTGAAATGTGAGGTCCGCGCACTTGCGAAATACCTTGAAATACCGGAAGAGATCATAAGCAAACCTCCCTCCGCCGGTCTATGGGAAGGACAGACGGATGAATCGGAAATGGGTCTTACCTATGATGAGATAGACTCTTATCTCTCCGGAAAGATAGTAAAAAAGGAGAGTATGAAAAAGATTAATAGAAGGATCGAAATATCTGAACATAAGAGGGAAATGCCGCAAGTCTGCTCTCTCAGAGATTAACTCTTTTCTCTGGATACATTTAAATATGAATTAAATAATTTAAGAGGTGAATACTTTTGGCTGGACATTCAAAATGGGCAAACATAAAACACAGAAAAGCTGCACAGGATGCTAAAAAAGGGAATCTGTTTCAAAAACTTGTAAAAGCTATTATCGTTGCTGCAAAGGAAGGCGGAGGCGACCCTGACATTAATTTCAAACTTAAAACCGCTATTGACAGGGCTAAGGCCGCAAGTGTACCACAGGAAAATATTACTCGTGGAATTAAAAGAGGCACAGGTGAACTTGAGGGAGTTTCTTATGAGGAGATCACTTATGAGGGATATGGAAATGGTGGAATAGCCGTACTTATTGAAGCTCTTACTGATAACAGAAACCGAACCGCCTCGGAATTACGGTCCCTTTTAAGTAAGAATGGCGGTTCTTTAGGGGAAAGTGGTTGCGTGGCCTGGATGTTCTCCCGCAAGGGGACAGTTGAGGTCAAAGGTAGCAGCCTTGATGAAGAAGAATTAATGCTTACTGCGATTGAAGCCGGAGCAGACGATATAGAAAAGAATTCTGAAGGTTTTACTGTATATTGTGATCCAGCAAATCTTACATCTGTGAAAGAAGCCCTTGAAGGATCAGGTTATATGCTTGAAAAAGCCGAATTAGACATGTTACCGCAGAATATGATCCAGGTAGAAAATAAGGATAAAGCAGAAAAGATCCTTAAACTTATGGACCAACTGGAAGAACATGATGATATTCAAAATGTATATTCAAACTTTGATATCTCTGATGAGCTTATGAATGAAATCGAAAGTTGAATCAAGGGATATTACATGTCTTGGTATTGACCCCGGTCTGGGAAGGCTTGGTTTTGGAGTAATACGCAAAACTGGACAATCTTATATGGTTCTTGAGTTTGGATGTATCGAAACACCTCCACATACAGATGTATCATTAAGGATCCAAACTCTTTATGAGGATATCCGTACAAGGATAGAAAAATGGAAGCCTGACTTTATATCTATAGAAAAACTGTTTTTCGGCAGAAACACTACCACAGCTGGCAATGTCTGGCAGGCAAGAGGCACAATGTTGTTGCTCGCAGCACAATTCAACCTTGAATACATCGAGCCTAAACCAAATCAGATAAAGCTTGCAATTTGCGGAAGTGGTACTGCAGATAAATCTCAAATACAGAGAATGCTAAAAAAACTTCTGGGTCTGAACGATATTCCAAGACCGGACGATGCAGCTGATGCTATTGCTATAGCTATTACTGGGATCGCACTCTATTCTTTCAATAAAAAGATCAGGTGAATACAGAATGTTGAAATGTATTGAAGGTAAAGTGATCAATGTCGGGTCTGAATATGCAGTAATTGACGTTAACGGATTGGGCTTTGAAATTAACTGCTCCGCATCCGCTCTGGATATTTGTAACAATGCTGAAACAGCAAGGATAATTACTCACCTTCAGTTTTCCGAAAATGGGGTATTTCTTTTTGGATTTTCAGATGAGCAGGAACGAGAGCTGTTTTTAAAGCTTATTTCTATAAAAGGAGTAGGAGGTAAACTTGCTCTCACTGTATTGAGAAATCTCGATGTTGATATGATTGTCAATGCTGCTCTTAACTCACAGACAGATGTGTTTTCCCGTATTTCAGGCATTGGCAAAAAAACCGCGGAAAGAATCTGTTTTGAACTTAACAGATATCTTGCCGGCAAGGATCTGGAAACATCATCTTCTAAAATGCCCTCCAAACAGGGGCTTACCAGAGCAACTGTAATAGAAGCTCTTCGATCTCTCGGTTTTTCTACTGCTGACATTAACCATACCCTTGCCAGAATTGCAAGAACATCAGGTGAAGAATTTTCTGAAATGGATGAAGGCCAAATGATCAAGGCTGCTTTAAAAGAACTTAACAAGGGTTAAGGTGGGCTGAATTTTGTATGAAAAAGAAAAAAACAGGGTATTTAACTCAATAAATCCGAATGAAACCGAAGACGTACGGATCAGACCCGAATCGCTTGATGATTTCATTGGACAGGATCAACTCAAGGAAAAGCTCAAAATATATATACAGGCTGCCAGAAACAGATGTGAAGCGTTAGATCACTCACTTTTCTATGGGCCACCAGGATTGGGTAAGACAACCCTGGCTGGAATAATTGCAAATGAAATGAACGGCCAGCTCCGTGTTACAACAGGCCCTGCACTTGAAAGAGCCGGTGATCTCGCAGCCATATTATCAAACCTCGAAGATAACGATGTTTTATTCATTGATGAGATTCACAGGTTACCTTCAAGTGTAGAGGAGATCCTTTATTCTGGAATGGAAGACTATAATCTGCATATTGTAGTAGGGAAAGGGCCGCTTGCAAATAATATCTGTATTCCTTTACCTCAATTTACCCTTGTTGGAGCAACTACCCGGCTTGGACTTCTAACTTCACCTTTAAGAGCCCGGTTCGGCATTGTGGAACAGTTATCCCTTTATTCTTCTGAAAAGCTTTCAGAGATCATAACCAGAGGAGCAGATGTACTTAATGTAAAAATAGACTCAAAAGCTTCCGAAGTAATTGCAAAACGCTCACGCGGGACACCAAGGGTTGCACTACGGCTTTTAAGAAGGGTCCGGGATGTTGCAGAGGTTAGAAATAAAGATTTTATTGACATGCCAACTACTCAAACTGCTCTTGATATGCTTGGGCTTGACGAGAATGGCCTTGATGAAGGGGATCGTAAGATCCTTAAAGTACTGGTCGAACTTTTTGGTGGTGGTCCTGTAGGTCTTTCAACAATTTCAGCTGCGCTCAATGAAGAGCAACAGACTCTTGAAGATATCTACGAACCTTTTCTCATTCAGAACGGCTTCATAGAAAGAACTCCAAGGGGAAGAAAAGCTACCGGCAAAGCTTTTGAGTATCTCGGTCTATCCATACCGGAAACCCGGCAATTCTCATTTGGTCTTGATGGAGATCATTTATCCTGAATAGCGAGGAGTGCCTCAATTGGCTAACCTGGCAAGATCCCTTATCCTTGCTGGTTTTGTGCTTATTATCTCAGGCTTAATCTTTTTCTTTTTGGATAAATTACCTTTTTCCCCCGGTAATTTACCTGGGGACATATTTTTCAAAAAAGGCAGATTTACTATTTTTGCCCCAATAACAACCATGTTGATCATAAGTCTTATTCTTACGTTACTTATAAATCTGATATTACGCTTTTTCAAATAAGACTGGAATGGAGTGGATTTTTACGATGAAGCTAAGAAAAGATATAATAATAGTTTTTTCAACTCTAATAATTGTATTTCTAATTTCAGTATCAACAGCCCATTCAATGGAAATATCCGTTGGGCTATCTACGAATGTTACTTCACTTCGAATATCCTCATCAAGTTCATTGGTGTTAATCGATAAAATGGGGAATAGATCATCTGTAAGCAGAAGTTCCGTTTTTACAAAACGATCTTCTGATAAAGTACAAGTCAATAACAAAAACTTTCTTCTTCCTGTTAAGATCTACAGTAAATCTCTGTTAACCTATGATAAGAGAAAATATCGGGGTTATTTTCAGATTCTGAATTCTAAAAGAGGAATGACGCTTACAAACAGGATAGAGCTCGAACAGTATCTAAGGGGAGTTCTGAAAATGGAAGTAAATCCTGGCTGGCCAATGGAATCCCTCAAGGCCCAGGCAATAATATCACGTACCTATGCTATAAAACATAAGGGGCGTCATGCTAAAGACGGTTTTGATATCTGCGCAAAACCACATTGTCAGGTTTACAGGGGAGTTAATGCTGAGGACTCAACTCTTGACCGGGCAATAAAACAAACTGATGGCATGATTCTGAAATATGGTAATGATATTGCTTCAACCTTTTTTCATTCGGACAGTGGCGGCGCGACAGCTAATGTTGCAACAGTATGGAGCAGTTCTATTCCATATCTGAAAGGTTCTAAAGAACCTTTTAACTATAAATCCCCATATTCTGATTGGCAGGTGAAACTTAGTTGCAATGATATCCAGAGAGCTTCTTCCAGGGTTGGAAAAAACGTAGGTACAGTCACAGGCATCAGAATCTATGAGAAAGACCCTTTTGGAAGAGTAAATAAAATTCTGGTAAAAGGTACAAACGGAAAAACAATTATTAAGGCACATACCTTCAGAATGGCGGTTGGAGCAAAAAAACTGAAAAGTACTTTCTTTACAATAGATTCAGAGAAACAAAATAGAACTGAAAGTAAAACCTTTACGGTTAATACTCAGGAACTTCCTGCACCTGAATTATCTTTCATAGATGAACATTCACTTGAGCTGAACTCAAGTGAAGAAAAGCTTATGACCGTTTTGACAAAACAGGGATATTTCAATTCAAAGGAAATGATAGATATGCTTCTTAATCCCTCAACAAGAAAGAAGTATCTTCTGAAAGCGGTTAATAGAAAACCTCCAAAACGGGATTTCAGTGATCAGTCACCTTCCTTAATAGATCCTGAAAATAACTCCTTTACTTTTCATGGAAATGGCTGGGGGCATGGTGTTGGCCTCTCTCAATGGGGTGCACGTAATCTTGCACAAAGGGGATGGAAAGCACGCAGGATCCTGGAACACTATTTTCCGGGAACCAGGCTTGAAAAGATATATTGAAAAAACAGGTTGCTTTAATCTGTTAATTTCTAAAAAAAAGAATTGAGTGAATGTTAATATGAGTTCAGAAACGTATCATACAGATCAATATGATTATTTTCTTCCTGAGGAATTAATAGCTCAGGCTCCAGCTGAGCCAAGAGACACTTCCAGGCTTATGGTTCTGGACAGGGACTCTGGTAATTTACAGCATAAAAACTTCCGGGAAATAATCAATTATTTCCAACAGGGAGATATCCTTGTCTTGAACAATACAAAAGTAATTCCAGCAAGACTTTCAGGTATTAAGGGTTCAGGAACAGCAAAAGTCGAGCTTTTATTACTCAGACCTCTGGACGATCAGAAAAAGAATTGGGAAGCACTTGTAAGACCGGGCAAGAAACTTAAACCTGGATCTTTCGTTGAATTAAATGATGGAACAAGAGTAGATATTGGTGACAGAAGTGAAGGCGGAACAAGATTGATAAGTTTCAGCCAGGAAACGGATGTCCCTGGATTACTTTCAAGGACAGGTCAGATCCCATTGCCTCCATACATAAGTAACAGGAATATAAGAGCTTCTGAGTATCAAACCGTTTTTGCTTCCCGGGAAGGTTCTGCAGCAGCACCTACAGCAAGTCTTCACTTTAGTGAGGATATCCTTGAGGAAATAGCAAAGATCGGCGTAAAAATAGCCTGGGTTACCCTTCATGTCGGACTGGGCACATTCAGACCCGTAAAGGTCAATGATATAAGAGAACATCAAATACATGATGAATATTGTGAAATACCAGATGAGACAGCCCGAGTTCTTAATGAAAACAGGGGAAGGGTTATTGCTGCTGGAACAACTGTAGTAAGAACTCTTGAATCAATGACGGATAACCATGGTATTACACGTGCTGGTGGGGAAATGACCCGCCTCTTCATTTACCCGGGATACAGTTTTAAAAAAGTTGATCTAATGCTTACAAACTTTCATTTGCCTAAAAGTACACTTTTAATGCTCGTTTCCGCATTTGCAGGAAAAGAACATGTAATGAACGCCTATGATCAGGCAGTTAAAAGAAATTACAGATTCTTTTCTTTTGGAGATGCAATGTTAATAATCTGATCTTTAAATCTGCTTCACACTTACCCCTGCATCTGAATTATAATATAGTAATAATGCATAAATTATCATTTTTACATTCCACAGCCCAAAAGTTAATAAAGCCGGGAAGGGACGTGTAAATTATGTGGAATTGGGGATGTCTTGTACCGCATCCACCGATAATAATACCCGAGGTGGGTAGGGGAAAAGAACATGAAGCTGATCATACGATAATTGCAATGAAACAATTGACAGAAGAATTTAAGGATAGAATACCAGATCTATTTATCGTTATTTCACCTCACAATAACTACAGCAGGGGGTTACATTTCATTCTTGCACCAGAATATGATGGCAATCTGGGAATGTTCGGTGTTCCTGAGATCTCAATGACACTTAGCGGATCAATGGAAAAGGGTCATAAACTGGCAGATATACTTTCAGAACAGATCCCGGTGACAATCGAAACAAGTAAAAAAGCTTTACTTGACCATGGTAGTATTGTCCCATTATATTATTTTGAAAAACAATGGAAATATTTACCTCCTGTCATATTAATAAATCCAATTGGACTTTCGCCCGATCTTGCTTACAAAGCAGGAAAGTTACTTGAAAAAATATCAGAAGGAGATAATTACGCAGTTCTTGCAAGCGGAGATCTCTCACATAGCCTTAAAAGAGGTGCTCCTGGAGGATTTCATAATGATGGAAAATTATTTGACCAGAAAATCGTTCATGCTCTTGAAAATAATGATCCGCAAGGTATTCTGGAATTACCTCCACAGTTTCTTCAAAATGCAGCGGAATGTGGATTAAGATCGGTACTTGTCCTCATGGGAGTATTCTCCAGAGTCCCCTTTAAAGTCCTATCTCATGAAGGACCTTTTGGTGTAGGTTATTGTGTAGCACATACAGTAAATATATCTTCTAACGAAGATCACGATGTATATGTATCTCTTGTCAAAAAAACGATCAGCGGCTATATCAGACATGGGCAAATTCCTGAATTATCAGATATGAGTGAAGACAGGATGTACAAACCAGCCGGATGTTTTGTAACTATAAGATCATCTGATGGAAACCTCCGGGGTTGTATCGGTACAATCGATCCGGTAAATGAAACATTAGCCGAAGAAATAATTGCAAACGCAATTTCTGCTGCGACGAAAGACCCACGTTTCCCATCACTGAAAAGTTCCGAGCTTAATAATATTACTGTTTCTGTGGATATCCTTTCAGAGCCATTGCTGATCAATGATATTTCTGAACTTGACCCCAAAATATACGGTGTAATTATTCAAAAAGGATTTCATAAGGGAGTACTCCTTCCAGATCTTAAGGAGGTCAAAACAGTTGAGCAACAATTGTCAATTGCAGCAGCTAAAGCTGGTATTACCAGCATTCAGGATTCTAATATATTCAAGTTTACCGTAGAACGTCATTCAGAAACTAACATACATTGAATCAACAGGAGGGATTATTTATGCGAGGTCCCGTTAGGAAAGCCTTATACTGGCATCCTGATAATGGAGATGCCATATGTGATCTCTGTCCACATCACTGCAGGATACATCCTTCTGAAACCGGGCTTTGCAAAGTTAGAAACTTTACAGAAGACAGGGAACTCTACTCTTTAAGTTACGGCCTTTTTTCATCTCTTGCATCAGATCCGGTTGAGAAGAAACCACTTTATCACTGGAAACCTGGTTCCATGATTCTTTCAATTGGAAGTATCGGGTGCAACATGTGGTGTCCTTTCTGCCAGAACTGGCAGATCGCATCCGGAATGGAAAAACTTGAACTCACAAGAATTGATCCTGACGATATTGTAAGGATAGCTAAAGAGCGTAATCTTAGCTGTGTTGCATTTACTTATAATGAACCAATGATCAATTATGAATTTATAGCTGATGCAGCACCCATATTGCGTAAAAATGATCTGGATATAATTCTTGTTACAAATGGTATGATCTGTAAAACCCCATTGGAAGGGATCCTTCCTTATATTAACGCAGTGAATGTTGATCTTAAATCTTTTTCTAATGAGGGATATCGATACATAGGAGGAGATATGGAAACAGTTAAAAAAAATATTAAGATATTCTTTAACTATGGTATTCATCTTGAATTGACGCATCTTGTTGTAACAGGATTTAATGATCATGAATCTGAATTTAATGATCTTGTAAATTGGGTAGCCTCAATATCTCCTGATATTATTCTTCACATAAGTAGATATTTCCCTGCCTATAAATGGCTTAAACCGCCTACATCAATCGGTCTGATGAATAGTTTCCATGACATAGCTACCCGTAAACTTAATTATGTATATAAAGGGAATATTGATGGAGCGGTGAAAACTTTTTGCAAGAATTGTGGTAAAACGATCCTTGAACGCAAAGGATACCGAACAGTCCTTAAAAACCTTACCCGGAACGGTAATTGTAGTTTTTGCGGAACTGATAACGGCATTGTAATTTGAGCACTGATAGAATAATATTTACTAATGCTTACAATACGGAGGTGAAAGAATGACCGTTCCAATGATCGAATTAACAGGACATTCATTGACAATAGAAGATATTGTTAACGTAGCACGTAATAATTATCAGGTATCATTGGATCCTGCCGCAGTCACTTTTGTCCAGAGAGGTGCAGATATTGTTGAAGACTGGGCTAATTCCAATAAAGTGATTTACGGTGTTAACACCGGTTTTGGTGATCTTGCTTCAGTTGTTATTTCTCCTGAGAACAGCAAAGTCCTGCAGGAAAATCTTCTTAAGAGCCATGCCTGTGGTGTAGGTGATCCGTTCCCTGAAGAAATTGTAAGAGCAATTATGCTTCTCAGGATCAACAGCCTGATAAGAGGATTTTCAGGGATAAGTATGCCTACACTTCAGCAAATGGTAACTTACCTTAATCTGGGCATTCACCCTGTTATACCAGAACAGGGTTCAGTTGGAGCCAGTGGAGATCTTTGCCCTCTTTCTCATCTCGCAATTACTCTGATAGGTGAGGGGCAGGTTATATTTAAAGGCCAGGAAATGTCCACAATGGATGCTCTCAGGAAAGTTGGGCTTACTCCTGTTGAGCTTGCCCCAAAAGAGGGACTTGCCCTGAATAATGGTACTGCAGTAATGACTGCTGTCGGATGTCTTGCTTTAGCAGACAGTCATAAGCTGTCAAAGATCTCTGATATAGCCGGAGCATTGTCTCTTGAAGCTCTACATGGTGTCCCTTATGCTTTTGATCCAAGAACTCATGAACTAAGGCCATATCTTGGACAGAGAAGAGTAGCTTCGAACATAAGAAAAATGATAAAGGACAGTGAAATAATTGAGAAATATAAAAGTGAGCGGGTTCAGGATGCATACTCACTCCGCTGTATCCCTCAGGTTCATGGGGCGAGCCGCGATGCAATAGATTATGTAAGAACGAAACTTCAGATCGAGATCAATTCTGTTACTGACAATCCATTGATCTTCCCCTCAGACATGGAAGCGATAAGTGGTGGAAATTTCCATGGACAACCTGTAGCACTTTCCATGGATTTTCTTGGTATTTCGATTGCTGAAATAGCGAATATATCAGAAAGACGGGTTGCAAGGCTTGTGGATAGTAAGCTTTCAGGATTACCTCCATTTTTAGTTAAAAATAGTGGCTTGAACAGTGGTTTCATGATCCCTCAGTATACATCTGCATCTCTTGTTTCTGAAAACAAGGTCCTTGCCCATCCTTCATCAGTCGATTCAATACCAACCTCTGCTAATCAGGAAGATCACGTCTCCATGGGTACTTACAGTTCACGAAAGGCAAGATCCATTGTGTCAAATGCTTATAATGTAATTGCAATAGAATTATTTACAGCAGCTCAAGCTCTTGAATTCACTTTGCCATGCCAGCCTGGTTCTGGTACCAAAGCTGCGTACGAAGCCATAAGAAATGAAGTACCCTTCATTGAACATGACTCTGTACTTTACCCTTACATAAATAAAGTAAGAGAACTTGCTGACGGTTTACATATGATCAGCCAGGTTGAAGAAATAACGGGAAAGCTATTTTGAGCTTTTGGATCCAATATCCAGTAATTAGAATATTTTTCTTTAAAGTAGTGAATCCACTAAAGATCCTATGAGGTGTTATTTATGAAAAAGGGGCTTATGGATGTAATTGTCCTCTTACTGGCCGCAATTTATCTTATTTCTGTTTTTATCATTCCCCCAAGCTGGTGGAATGATCAGTTGTTTACATCTGGAGATAAAACTATTGAAGTTACTGTACCATCCGGTTACTCTGCAGGAGAGATCTGCTTACTCTTCGAAGAAGCGGGGCTAATTAGTAATTCAGATAGACTCGCTTACTGGATGCAGGAATATAATATCGACAGGAAGATACAGCCTGGCAGATATGTCCTTAAGAGAGGGAGTGCCTGGGAAGTTGCACGTCAAATGATGGAAACAAAACCTTTCAGGGATAGAATGACAATTATACCCGGGAGCGATTTCACCTCTGTAAATAAGCTTTTTGCAAAAAGGGAGGTTCTTTTATCTGCCCTTGACAGGAATAGTAATTTCCCTTCCGCTTTAATGCAGTTTATTCCTGATAATGCAAAGAAAAGGGTGACATTTATGTTGCCGGATACTTATTTTCTTCCTGAATTAGAACCGGATCTATTAGTGAAAAGATCTTCTGGAGAATGGTGGAAAAGGGTAGGAAAAGAAATTAAGGATAAAGGAAAACTTGAAGAAATAGAAAGATTATCGATAATAGCTTCGTTGATTGAAAAGGAAGCTCAATATGATGATGAGAGAAATACTATCGCAGGGGTAATATTTAACAGACTTAAAAAGGGGATGCCTCTCCAGATAGATGCCTCAATTATATATGCCTGGAAAAACAGGGGAGAGGTCCTCAAAAGAGTCCTTTACAAGCATCTAACGATAGAATCACCTTATAATACATATAAAAATACAGGTCTTCCGCCTGGTCCCATATGCATTCCATCATATGAATCATGGTTAGGAGCTCTTGATCCTGAAAACCACGCTTTTTTTTATTACGTCGCTGATGCTAACGGCAGACATATTTTTTCAAAGACCTACGAAGAACATAAAAAGGCAATAAAAAAAGCCCGACAAAACTCTGATCAGAATTAGTTTTAAATTATATTCGTTCTTTTTCAGAAAGATCACGATCCTTTATGTTGTTTTTTATGGTCTGCCACGTTTTTAAAATTTGTTCGACAACGGATCCTTTACAACCAGGAGGTTGACTATTGAATATTGAGTTCCATCCCAACAGATTGCTAAACATTCTTGAAAAAGTTTGTAAAGCAGGTGCTGATTATTCTGATGTATATATTGAAAGAGGCAGAGGTCACAGTGTCTATTTTGAAGGTGGAGTTATAGAAGAGATAGGATCATCAATTTCAGGAGGATCTGGAATACGAATCATTGGAGGAGAAAATTCTGCTTACGTGCACTCTCCTGTATATACAGAAAAAGAGATAGTAGAATGTATTAATGAGGCTTCAAAGAATCTTGGGATCCCATTTAATTATTCAGACAGTGGTATCCTGAGGGAAACTGAAATATTACCAGAACAGAGAAGTCTTCCTTCTCCGGATATTAACTTCATGCATAAGATAGACACTTTCCTCAGACATAGCTCCGATCTATTAACTCAGGTGACCATAAGACATGATCTATCTGCCAAAAATATATTAATTCTGAAAAGTAGTGGTGAATACACCGAGGAATCGAGATTTTATTCAACTTTTCTTGTACAGGTAATTGTGGAGAAAAATGGTGTGATCCAGACAGCCTCAGAAAGCCAGGCATCATCCACTTGCTCAGATAAATTCTGGGAAATGTGCGATCCCTTTAAACTGTCAAAACTAGCTCTCGATCGGGCTTTGCTAATGCTTGATGCTCCAGAGTGTCCCGCCGGTAATATGAAAGTAGTTCTTTCAGGAGAAGCGGGCGGTACTATGATCCATGAAGCATGTGGGCATGGATTGGAAGCAGATATAATGCAGAAAGACTTTTCGGTATATCGTAACAAGACCGGACAGAAAGTTGCCAGCCCATTGGTTACTCTTGTGGACAACTCAAGAATGGAAAACATGTATGGCAGCTATATTTATGATGATGAAGGTAATCCATCCAGAGAGAATATTCTTATCGAAAATGGTATACTTAAATCACAACTGACTGACTATATGTCAGCTAAAAGGGGAGGACTTCCCCTTTCCGGCAATGCCAGAAGAAGCTCTTACAGAAATATGCCAATACCAAGAATGAGCAATACCTATCTATTAGCGGGAGAAAGTAAACCTGACAAGATCATAAATGAGGTAGATAAGGGTCTTTTCGTCAAAAAGATGGGTGGAGGAGAGGTTAATCCAACCTCTGGTGATTTTGTATTCAAGGTAACCGAGGGTTATTTGATCGAAAACGGCAAAATAACCTTTCCTGTAAAAGGAGCACTATTGATAGGGAATGGACCGCAGATACTCATGGATATTGCAGCTGTAGGGGATGATCTTACTTTTATGCCCGGAGTATGCGGCAAATCAGGACAAAATGTTCCTGTTACTGACGGGCAACCGACTGTGCTGATTAACAGGATCACTGTAGGAGGAAAAGAATTAAACAATGCAGCTATTTAAGCATCTTGGAAACAAGAAGAATAAAAAAACTAAAACAGATATCAGTAAAAGTTTTCTGGAAGCTATTGTTTCCAGATTTCTTGCAACTTTTCAGATAATCGTATTTTTATTTCTGATACTGGATATTTACTTTTTGGCCTCGGTTTTTACATTCTGGACCGGGAAGTGGGGTAAAACTGTCGGAAATGCAATTCTTGACAGCGCAGGTGGTGCTTCTCTCCTGCTTCTTCTTTTTTTCGGTTATCTCTGTATAGCTTTTCTCTTAAGAAAAAAGATCATAAGACCTTTTTCACAGATAGTAGCAACATTTCTGCTTTTTATTTGCTGTTCTATTCTGTTGGGTTTATTTAATGTTTCCAACTTTGATCTTCACTACCAGATCCTAAAACCTGGATTTGCGGGACGTACACTGGCTGATTTTCTTGTCACAAATACTGGACCTCTGGGGGCAATACTTGTAAACTTCGTGTTTGCAGTTCTTGCTGCAAGTCTTTATGGTTTTATAAAGATCGGATTTATACGAGATAAGATCGATAACATAAAAGAGAAGATCCTGTCACTACTAACAGGTCCAAAAAAGATCCTTGCTCTTAAAAAGGTATATTCAGATAAACTCAGTAAGTTCAAGAAGATTAGAACTGAGAAAAAAAGGGCAAAAGCACCCTCTCATTCTGTTGAACCCAGTGAGGCTGGGAAACCGATCGATACACACAAGAATTTCCAGGAAACAGATACTCCCGAAGAATCAGATGAGTATGATATTAATGGAGAAGGGCAATTCCCCGAACCATATTCTGCCGGGGATCAGGGATCGATCTTCCCAGAGATTGAACCAGGTCAATTCCCTCCACCTCTTGATCTATTTGGTCATGAAAATTACAGCTCATCTGATTTTGATAAAAAGCTTATCGCAGAACAGGGAGAACAGATAATAACTACCCTTGCACAGTTTGGTATCGATGCTGAACTTGCTGAAACTGTAATTGGTCCTACTGTTATACAGTTTCAACTTCAACTTGCTCCCGGAATCAAAGTCAGCAGAGTAGCAGGACTGAGCAACGACCTCGCTGTAGCTCTTGCTGTTCCATCTCTCAGAGTAGAGGCCCCGATACCTTTTAAACCATATGTCGGTATCGAAATACCTAACCCCCAGAGAACAGCAGTTCCAATACGAACTATCATGGAAAACGAAAACTTTACAGATACTGACTATGTGCTTCCTCTTATCTCGGGTTTAAGGGTTAATTCAAATCCCCTGATCATTAACCTGGAAGAACTTCCGCATCTACTTGTAGCTGGAACCACTGGATCTGGAAAAAGTGTATTTATTACAAGCTGTATAACAGGTCTCTGCAGTACAAGAAAACCCGATGAAATGAGATTATTGCTTATTGACCCCAAGAGAGTTGAATTGAGTATTTATGAAAAACTTCCTCACGTTCTCTCAAAACCAGTAGTAGATCCGCGAAAAGCAATTCATGCTTTGGGCTGGGCTGTTCGTGAAATGGAACATCGCTATGAAATATTTGCCAGGACAAGGGTTAAGAACATCACATCATATAACGAAAAAGTTTTACCTAAAGACAGACTGAACAGGATAGTCATAATTATTGATGAACTTGCAGATCTTATGTTTACTGCTCAAAAGGAAGTTGAAGATTTTATATGCAGAATAGCACAGATGGCGAGGGCAACTGGAATTCATCTTATTATTGCAACACAACGTCCCTCTGTAAATGTCATAACCGGTCTTATAAAAGCTAATATTCCGGCCAGGGTCGCGTTTACACTTCCTTCACAGGCTGATTCCAGAACTATCATTGATCTTGCTGGAGCTGAAAAACTGCTGGGAAAAGGAGATATGCTTTTTGTAAGCTCAAAATATCCTCGACCTCTTCGTGTTCAGGCACCATACATTGATGAATCTAAATCCTTGAACTTCGTTAATTACATGAAGGATCTTTTCGGTGAACCCGAATATGTAGATCTTGAAGATCAGGGGGATAAAGAAAGTAACGGTCAGGTAGCAAATCTTGATGATCCTTTACTGGAAGAAGCCGTAAATATTGTCCTTAATACAGGGATAGCCTCAGCAAGCCGACTACAGCGACAGCTTCGAATTGGTTTTACAAGAGCAGCAAGGCTGATAGATACACTTGAGCATATGGGCATAGTAGGGCCTCCAGAGGGTTCGAAACCCAGGGAGATACTCGTCGATGAAGAAACTGCTAATACAATATTTGCGGAAAACCTTAAATAGGTTTTTTTGAGAACCATGAAGATAAATCTACCTGGTGTTGATATAAGCTACCCGCAAATAAATGACCTGGATACTGTCCTTCTAATTGCTGGTGGGAGAAAACCCGGAAAAGCATGGCTTAAAAAAGTGGCTGCCACAGCAGTAACTGTATGGGCTGTTGATTGTGGAGCAGATATATGTCGTCAAGCAGACATAATTCCTGAAATGGCAGTTGGAGATCTTGATAGTATTTCAATTGAAAGCCTTACCTGGCTTAAAGAAAAAAAGGTTCTTATTGAGCAATATCCAGTGAAAAAAGATCTAACGGATCTGCAGCTCGCCATTTTACAACTTGACAAATATTATAAGAATTTTGCCCTTGTTATTTCGGGTTGCTGGGGAGGCCGTTCTGATCATCTTTTCAGCAATATCTTTACTTCCGTGTGGTGTGTTCAAAGAGGTATAAAAACAGTTGTATTGGCTGATAATAGTGAGATCCTGACAGTCAGAAATGGACATTCAAAAATATCTTTGGAATGTAACGAACAGGTAAGGAACTTATCGTTATTACCGATGTCAGAAAAATGCAATGGCGTAAGTATCCAGGGAACAGAATGGATACTTAAAGATGCGAACCTATCAATCTATAAACCATATTCAATCAGTAATTCTGTTAAAATGATAGAAGGAAAAGGACATGTAGAGGTAGAGATAGATTCCGGATGGCTTGGTATTTATCTTGAAAAATAAAAAACGGGCTGTACTAAACAGCCCGTTTAACTTTACCGGATTTCAGACACTTGGTGCATATCTGCATTCTTTTACTTTCGCCGGCACCCATATCGACCTTGACGCTCTGTAGATTGATCAACCATCGTCTTTTGGTATGTCGGTTTGAATGACTGACGTTATTACCTGTCTGAGGTCCGCGTCCACAACATTCACAGACTTTAGCCATCGCTGCCGCCTCCTCTAAAAAATCACTTAACTACGGGATTTTAGCATATACTGAGATGTTATGGCAAATAAATTTTCTATGGAGGTTAAATAATGAACTTTTCTGAGGAATTTGCAAATCTTGAAAAGATAGTCGATCGACTTGAAAAAGAAAAACTATCTATCGAGGAATCTATGGAACTTTATGAAAAGGGAATGTTGATGACCCTCGAACTTCAAAAATTCTTGAATGAAGCGGAGCAGAAAATAACTAAATTGTCAGAGGGCAAAGAAACGGAATTGACAAGGTCAGAATATGAGGAGCTTCAGGAATGATTATAAAGGAAACTGTTACTGACGACTTCTTTAATGAATTTAATTCACTTACAGAATTTGTTAACCGCAATATTCAGGATCTCTATTCTAATAAACCTGACAATATTCCGCTAAGATTATGGGAATGCATGTTTTACTCTTTGAATGCAGGTGGCAAACGATTGAGACCTGTTCTGTGTTTAAAATCGGCGGAAACTTTTGGACTTTCAAGGGAAGAAGCTATTCCAATGGCTCTCGGTCTGGAAATGATCCATACAGCTTCTCTTATTCATGATGATCTTCCCTGCATGGACAATGATTCTCTCAGAAGAGGCAAACCTACAAATCATATTGTCTTTGGGGAAGCTCTTTCGCTTCTGGCTGGAACATCTCTTTTTCTTTTCGGAATCGAATATCCCTCAATGATACTGAGTAAATCGAAAATACATAATGACTGCATTTTCAATGCTGTCTCCGTTTTGACTAAACATGCTGGAGCTACAGGTATTCACGGAGGTCAGGTTTTAGATACAGATCGTGAAAGTCAGAGAAATGATCCCGAATTCGTATGGGACATTGCTTCTATGAAAACAGCCGCACTTATTCAGGCATCTGTTGAAACTGGAGCTATACTCGCCAGTGCAGAAACTGATAAGGTTTCCATACTTAAAGAATATGGAAAACATCTGGGCCTTGCTTTTCAGATAGTCGATGATATGCTCGATATTAAAGGTAACTCCTCTGAACTTGGTAAAACAACAGGGAAAGACCTTGAACAGAATAAGATCACATTTGTTAAAAACTATGGATATGAAAAAGCAAAAGACTTTGCTGTTATGGAATCGGATTCTGCGCTTGCCTGTGCAATGGATCTTTTTAACGAAAAAAACAACTTTTTTTCACAATTAGCTCTTTACCTTCAGTCGAGAACTTCATAAGAAGAAATACTGTTTATTAGGAGCGAAAGTAATGATTATATTAGATAAGATAACTGATTATCATGATCTGAGAGAACTTAGTTATGAATCTCTGGAACTTTTAGCTTCAGATATCAGGGAAAAGATAGTCGATGTTGTATCAATAAATGGTGGTCACCTTGGATCTCCTATGGGTGCAGTTGAACTTACTATTTCGATCCTGAGACAGCTTGATCCTGAATTTGACCGAATAATCTTCGATGTTGGCCATCAAAGCTATCCTTACAAACTTCTGACCGGAAGACTTGATAGTTTCGATTCACTGCGACAGTTTGGTGGTATCAGCGGTTTTCCGAAAAGAACGGAGAGCATATATGACCATTTTGATACTGGTCATAGCAGTACATCTATTTCAGCTGCGCTTGGTTTTGCAAAAGCACGAGATATAAAGGGAGAAAAACACGAAGTAGTTGCGGTAATAGGAGACGGCGCTCTACTGAATGGGCTTGCTTTCGAGGCTTTAAACTACTGTAAGGAATCAAACAGCAAGGTTATTATTATTCTTAATGATAATCATATGTGTATAAGTCCCAGGATAGGTGGATTTGCAACATATCTTGCCAGATTAAGTTCAAACTATACTTACCGTAATTTAAAAGAGCTGGTAAAAAGGACTTCCTACAAACTTCCAAAGGGCAAACATATAGAGAACTTTTTGAAAATAACCAAGGAAAAGATCAAGAGCCTTTTAAAACCTGAAAACCTGTTTGACGAAATGGGAATAAACTACTGGGGTCCTTTTGATGGTCACAATATTGTGGAAATGGAGAAAGTCATCAAACTGGCAAAGAGATACGACAAACCTGTAATAATTCATGTGCTAACGACAAAAGGCAAAGGACATACAAAAGCTGAGGAAAGCCCCTCTCTTTATCATGGTGTCACACCATTATATGCTAAGGGTACTGGAAAGAGCTGGAGTGCTGCAGCATCAGAAATTGTTGAAAATATTGCCTCCAGAGACAAAAATGTAGTTTGTTTTACTGCAGCAATGAAGGAAGGGAATAAGCTCAACCACTTTGCAGAACGTTTCCCTGATAGATTTCTTGATGTAGGGATCGCTGAAGAACATATGTTAACAATGGCGGCAGGTATGGCTGCCTCGGGAATGCGCCCTTTTGTCTTTATTTATTCAACCTTTATGCAGAGAGCAATGGATCAGCTTGTACACGATATAGCCATGCAGGATCTTCCTGTAGTTATTGCCGTTGATAGGGCAGGTCTGATCGGTGAAGATGGAGAAACACATCAAGGCATCCTAGATATAGCATGGACCAAAAGTGTACCTAATATTGAGATCATGGCTCCAAGAGACCAGGTAGATCTTGTTTTGATGATGGATTACGCCTACAAACGGAGTGGACCTTCCTTAATTCGATTTTCAAGAGGAAAGATTAATGAAAAACTGGCAAGGAAGGGCCGCGATCCGGAATCATTTGATGGCAAATGTAAAACAATTGAACATGGACAGGACTGGCTTCTTATTGGTTTTGGCAAAACTGTAGAATTTCTTCTTAAAACCCGGAGATCAGCTATTGAGAATGATCTTCCTGCTCCAACAGTCACTGATATTCGGTCGATTAAACCGATTGACTGGAATACTATTGATAAATTACTTGAAGTCCACGATCTTGTTATTACGGCTGAAGACGGTTATGTATCAGGTGGAATAGGACAGAGTATTTCTGCCCGATGCGCAAGTAATGATTTTAAGTGCAAAGTAATAAATCTTGGAGTTCCTGACTTTTTTGTACCTCAGGGTACAGTTGAACAACAGTGGGAATTATGCGGTCTTACTCCTGAAAATATTATGGTGATATATGATGAATTCAAAAAAAACAAGGCTTGATTCTCTTATTGTCGAAAAAGGATTGACACAGTCTCGGAACAGAGCATTGGCTTTGATTCTGGAGGGTAAGGTCTACGTAAATAATGAAAAGATAGAAAAGGCTGGGACCAGAGTAGATATCAGTAGTGAAGTCAGTATCAGAGGACAGAAAGATAACTGGGTAAGTAGAGGAGCATATAAGCTGCTTCATGCGCTTGACGTATTTCCTGTTGATCCTTCTGGTAAGATATGTCTTGATGTTGGTTCCTCAACAGGAGGTTTCTGTCAGGTCCTTCTTTCGAGGGGAGCAAAAAAGATCTATTCCGTAGATGTAGGTTATGGACAATTAGCATGGCAGCTTCGAAATGATGAACGCGTAGTAGTCATGGAAAGGACTAATGCTCGCAATCTTGGTCCAGAGAGATTCTCTGAAAAGATCGATCTCGTTACTATCGACGTTTCTTTTATTTCTTTAACAAAGATCTTCCCCGCAATTGAAACGCTGATCGCTCCAGGAGGCAGGATCATATGTCTTGTAAAACCACAGTTTGAAGCCGGAAGGGAAAAAGTTGGTAAAAATGGAGTAGTCAGGGATCTTTCTGTCCACAATAAAGTTTTAACTGAAATTGCAGATTTTATTGAAACGAAGTCACATCTTGATCTTCTTGATATTGCGTTTTCCCCTATAAAGGGTCCCAAAGGTAATATTGAATTTCTTTTTTACATCTCCTTTGATGTAAAACCTGACAATTCAAACATAACCAGAGATATGATAAACAGGATAGTATTTGAAGGGCATAATAAACTTAATAAAGAGAATAACTGAAAAAGTTATCTTCAGGAGCTGAAAGAATGAATAAAAAGATTGGTCTTTTAACAAATACCCAGAAACCAGAAGCTTTAAAAATGGCCAATAGATTGTTGAGCTGGGGGTCCAGTAAAGGTATTGAATTTGTACTGCCTCCACATGAAGCAGCGATCCTTGGAACACCCGGTGTTACTGATGAAGAATGGAAAGATATTGTAGATCTTGCCATTGTTATAGGTGGTGACGGTACTTTTTTACGAGCCGGAAGGTATGTTCTCGGGAGCTGTATCCCACTTTACGGGATCAATGTCGGTCATCTTGGTTTCCTCGCATCTGGTGATCCTGACAATGCCGAGCAGGAAATTGAACAGATCCTTGAGGGAAATATCCGAATTGAAAAACGATCAGTACTCAAGGGAAAAGTGATCAGACATGATATTCACAAATATACTATGTATGCACTTAATGACCTTGTTCTTACGAAGGGAGCCTTCGCAAGGGTTATAAATGTTGAAGTAAAGGTGGAAGATCATTTCTTTGCACAGTTGCCAACTGATGGAATAATAGTTAGTTCTCCAACCGGTTCAACTGCATATTCACTTTCAGCTGGAGGACCCATTGTGCCTCCCCATGTCCCCTGTATGGTCCTCGCGCCAATATGCGCACATACTTTATATTCAAGACCTGTCATATTTGGTGAAAAAGACAGGATCACACTTATCCCAAAAGGAGACCATCGTGATCTTATTCTTACGCAGGACGGACAACTTGGCTATGAGATACTTCCATCTGATCGAATAGAGATCATGTTCTCTAATGACAAAAACATTAATCTTATAATGCTTCCTGACAGAGATTATTATTATCTATTGCAGGAAAAACTCCAGTGGGGACAAGGCTCAAAGTCCCTGAACAGGGAGTGATTTTCCTTGCTTGAGGAACTTTTTATAAATAATATTGGTGGTATCTTTTCTTCAAAGATAAACCCGAAGGGGAACTTTATTGTTATTACCGGAGAAAGCGGGGCCGGTAAAAGCAGTATCGTAAGGGCAATTGAACTTCTTGCCGGGAAAAGAGCTCAAACAAGTTTTATAAGATATGGAGAAGAAAACGCATCTCTCACAGCTGTGATCCATTCAAAAAGTTATTGTTTCATTCCTGACGGAGTTAAGCCTGAGAATGGGCAGATGATTGTAAATCGTGAAATCTTTAGAAATGGTCGAAGCAAGTGCTACCTTCAGGAAAAATTGTTTTCACTTACATCTTTATCACGGTTTATGTCAGATCAGGTACATATACAAAGTCAGTTTGCCCAGCTTGACCTGCTGGACCCCTCAAGACAGATGAATCTGGTCGACAGTTGCGGAGGGGAAGAACTTATCCGCTCTGTCTGTAATGTTAAAGCTTTTTTTCGAAAAGCATATGATTCTGAAAAAGAAGCCAGACAAATCCGTATTAAACAGAAAGATCTTTCAACACGTTTTCAAAACGCGGAAACCATTATAGATATATTGAAAAAGATAGATCTTGATAAAGATTCGGAGATTACCTGGCAAAAAGAAATTGAAGAACTTCAGTTCAAAATAAAACAAAAGAAAAAACACACACAGGCACTTTTGACTTTTAAGGGAACTGAGGCTCAACCAGGACTCGTTGATCAGTTTGAAGAGTATCTCCCTTATCTTGCTGAACTGGTTCCGGAACATCAGAAAAAGCAAACCAGAGATCTTATAGAACTTACGATCGACAAAATATTTGAATTAATGAAACTTGTAGAATCAAATATGTCTCCGATTTCCCTCAAGGAAATGGAGGATTCCCTTGAAATAACAGAACAAAAGGCCGGGTTACTCAGGAAAGCTAAAAGACTTGCTAATGCCCAGAACCAGGAAGAACTTTTCGCTTATTATAAAGAAGCTTCATCTGCCCTGAAATGGATAACGAATAGTCATGACCTCCTTACCAGGGTGGAGGAAAAGAGCAGAGAATATCGAAGACAGGCTAGCGAAGAAGCAATGAAATTACGGACTCTTAGAAAACTTGCCGCTGCGGAACTTGAAACCAGGGTTAACTGGCAAATGAAAGATCTTGCCATGCTGGGGATGTCTTTCGAAATAAGGATGAAAGAGCTGGGGAAACTTCGCGAAACAGGAGCCGATGACATAGAGTTTGTCCTGAGAACTACTGACGGATTTTCCGGAGCAGTTACCAAAGTTGCTTCCGGAGGTGAACTCAGTCGTTTGTTACTTTCAATACAGTTATCCCTTCCAGAAGGGCAATTCCCCGAAACCCTCGTTTTCGATGAAGTAGAAGCTGGACTTGGTGGTAGAGCAGCTATACTTGCAGGTCAAAAGCTGAAAGAGCTTTCTTCTAAATGTCAGGTAATTCTTATTACACACGAGGCTTCAATAGCTGCCCTCGCAGACCAGCATTATGTTGTAAGACGAAATATAGACAAAACCGATGTTTTTGATCTTGAACCAGAAGAGAGAGTACCCGAACTTGCAAGGATGTTATCAGGTGATTATTCACTTGAAGAAGCACAGCAACATGCAAGAAGGCTTCTTTCTGTAAATAGTCTTTCAACTGCAGGCAAAAACTGATATAATTCTTCAGGTTGACTATTCAGGGGTCAATGATTACAATCCATATCCTGAAACAAATACGCTTGGACCAGGTTAACAAAAAGGCTAATGCTACCTGAAAAGATCCAGCGGGAGGAGGATACAAAATGTACGCAGTTGTAGAAACAGGCGGGAAGCAGTTCAGAGTTCAACCGGGTGATATTATTAATGTTGAACTCCTCGACGGTGAACCGGGAGATGTTGTAAAACTCGATAAGGTCCTTATGGTTACAGATGATTCAGGGGTGCAGTCAGGAACACCTTTTGTAGATGGTGCTTATGTTGAAGCAAATATTCTGGAACACGGAAAAGCCAAGAAAGTAAAGGTTTTCAAATATAAAAGTAAAAAGAATTACAGAAGACTTAGAGGTCACCGTCAACATTACACTCAGATAAAGATAGAAACTGTAAAATATTAAAACCATAAATATATTATGATCCAGGTTTGTATTGAATACAATGAAAAAGATCTGGTAATTTCGGTAAGCATAGAAGGACATGCTGAATTTGCTGAAAAAGGTAATGACATCGTTTGTTCTTCAGTTTCGACTTTGGTTCAATCACTTATAATAGGCATAGAAGAAGTTCTTGGATATTCAGGTTTTATGCAATATCCTGAAACAACTGCAAAAAACATCATGCCAGTTGTTGTAGTAAATAATCCTGATCCTGTGAACCAAAAGGTGAATATCCTTTTTGAAACTTTCAGGATCAGTCTGTCGAGAATAGCAGTGGGATATCCCCAAAATGTAAAGCTCATGGAGGTGTATGTTAAATGATCATTCGTTTTTTTGATTTACAGCTTTTCGCCCATAAAAAGGGACAGGGTAGTAGTGAAAATGGAAGAGACAGTGAAAGTAAACGTCTTGGAGTAAAAAGATATGCTGGTCAATATGTAAAGGCAGGAAATATTCTTGTCAGACAGAGGGGCACAAGGGTACATCCAGGACTTAATGTAGGTAAAGGTAAAGATGATACTCTTTTTGCACTGTCTTCCGGTTTGGTAAAGTATGAAAGTAAAGGTCAAAGAAAATATGTATCAATAGAATTGCAGAGTGATAACTAACTATCAATTTTAATTATTTCTTTTTAACCTGTACAATGGGCCTAAGTTCATAAACTAGGCCCATGTTTTATTTGTTACTAAAGAAAAAAGGTATGGTGGAGAAACTATGAAATTTACAGACCTTGTAAGAATAAGGGTTAAAGCAGGGAAAGGCGGAAATGGCTGTCTGAGTTTCCGAAGGGAGAAGTTTGTCCCCAGGGGAGGTCCGGATGGTGCCGATGGCGGAAACGGCGGAGATATTTTTATCGAAGCCAGTCCTGGTATTCATACTCTTGCAGATTTTGAATATAACAAACAGTTCAAATCCGAGAATGGAGAACATGGCAGAGGGAAAAACCAGATTGGATCCAAAGGGGAAGAAATGGTCATTCATGTCCCCTGTGGAACAATCATTTACGATGCCCAAACCAATGAACCAATTGCAGATCTGGTAGAACCCTCAGATAGAGTAGTTGTAGCAAAAGGTGGTAAATCGGGGCGAGGAAATGCCTATTTTGCCAATTCTGTACGTAGAGCACCTCGTTTTGCAGAAAAAGGTGAAGATGGAGAAGAAAGGGAATTAATTCTCGAACTGAAGCTCATAGCTGATGTTGGACTTGTCGGATACCCAAACGCTGGGAAGTCGAGCCTTTTGAGCGCTATTTCTAACGCTCATCCTAAAATCGCAGGTTATCCTTTTACTACGCTTTCCCCTAATCTCGGTATACTGGCAGTGGATGATCAACGTATAGTTGTAGCGGATGTTCCCGGGCTTATAGAGGGCGCTTCAGATAATAAAGGACTTGGAATATATTTTCTCCGGCATATTGAACGGACCAGGGTTCTTCTTCATGTTCTGGACCTTACAGCAGGCCCCTTTGAGACTGTAAAAGATAGATGGGAACTCATTCGTAAAGAGTTTGAAAACTATAACAAAGATTTCCTTGAAAAACCATACATCGTTGTTGGAAACAAAACTGACCTGATATACAATAACCAGATATTGGAACAGATTCGTTCATTTATGAATGAACGAAAGATTCCTTTTTTCACTACCAGTGCAGTCAACGGAGACGGGATAAATGAATTGATCAGGGTTATAGTTGATACTGTCAGGCTAAACCCCCGACCTAAAGGGAAAACAAGGCTTTATTCGATCAAGGATGAATCTCTGTCCCCAAGTAGCAGATCGCTTGAAAAGGTCAAGATCATCAGACTTGGAGATAGCACTGGTTTCAGGGTAATTCATTCCAATCTTGAAAAGGCTGTCAGAAAAATAGATTTTAACCATGATGATGCTCTTCCCCGTTTTTCCAGACTCTTGAAACGCTTTAAGGTCGAAGAACTTCTGGAAGAAAAAGGTGCTGTAGCGGGCGATAATATATACATAGGTGAAACTGTTTTTGAATATATGCCTGAAGAAGCATCCAGATAAACTTTTTAAATTGTAAGGTCTTCCTAACAGGAGTGATAACGATTATGCCTTTAAATGCAGAAAAGCGAAAGATTGGGATAATGGGTGGTACGTTTGATCCGATACATTATGGTCATCTGCTTGCTGCTGAGGAAGCATGCTTTGAACTCAGCCTCGAACAAGTTATTTTTGTCCCTACAGGCGACCCTTATCATAAGCGTATCAGAAATGTTACTTCAGCTGAGGATAGATATACTATGGTACTCTTAACAACTCTGGATAATCCCGACTTCAGAATTTCCCGAGTTGAAATCGACAGAAAAGAACCAAGCCATACGGTGGACACTCTTCGTGAAATGCGCCACTGGTTTACTCCGGGAAATGTGGATTTTTATTTCATTACAGGACTTGATGCTTTTTTTGATATGCCCAAGTGGAAAGAATACAATGCAATTCTTGAATTATGTAATATAGTTGCAGTCAGTAGACCAGGATATAAATCTCATAAACTTGATGATCTGCCCTTAAAGGTTAGAAGTACTATAATACCACTTGAAATCCCTTTACTTTCAATTTCCAGTACCGAGATACGCTCAAGGGTTTCGGAAGGACGCAACATCAAGTATCTTGTTCCTTCACTGGTCGAACAGTATATTTACAAAAAAAGTATATATAAAAAGATAGGTCGGTGAGATATATGAAGATCAGCAAGATAATAGCCATACTTCTCGTGGCGCTCTTATCTGCCGGTGCCGGGTCAGCTGTCAAGATCCAGGACTTCATAAAACCTGAGGCAAGTAATATTAAAGAAAACATCGAATATGATGAAACTTCAGGAAGCATAAATTTAATGATTGTTGGTATCGATGATGTCGAAGGAGTACATAGATCAGATACAATTGCCTTTGCTACCATAGATATTGACAGAAAGATCATAAGATTCATGTCGATCCCAAGGGATACAAGGGTACAGATACCAGGGCATGGCTGGCAGAAGATAAATCATGCTTATGCATATGGCAAAGAAAAGTTACTTCAAAGAACCCTTGTAAATTACCTTGGCATGCCCATAAACTATTATGCTGTTGTAAACTACAACAGTTTTCCGGAAATCGTTGATCTACTTGGCGGCGTAGATATCAATGTGGAAAAAAGTCTTTACTATAATGACAGCGCCGGCAACCTGCATATAAATATCCAGAAAGGGCAGCAGCATCTTGATGGGCAGGACGCTCTTGGATATGTCCGATTCAGAAATGATGCTTTAGGGGATATTGGGCGGGTAAAACGTCAGCAGAAATTCTTGAAGGCCCTGATCAACAAAACCAGGGACCCTGAAATTGTTGGAAGAATACCTAAGTTGACGAAGGAATTGCTTAACCTCGTAGAAAGTAATCTTTCTCCAGGCCAGGCAATTCAGCTAGCATCTTATCTAAAGGATATTCCGCGCACAAATATGGCTTATTTCACTTTACCTGGAAAAGCTGCATATATTTCTAATATAAGTTACTGGATAGGGGATCTTTCAAAAGCATCTACATTCCTAAGTGCATTACCGCAGACTTTAAAAGACAGGGGGCTGCCTGACAGTTCTTCGACTGATGTTGACGTTAATGAAAAAAGTGCGGAACTTAAGTTTCTTGATTCTATAAAAACACCCGTAGCAGTTTTAAACGGTGACGGGACACCGGGTTTAGGCAAAAAGGTAGCAGATCAGCTTCAAAGGCTTGGGGTAGATGTAGCCTTTATCGGAAATGCAAAACATTTTGACTATAGATATTCCAGCATCCGTTTCCCTGATAACCTGGAAGAAGCCAATAAAGGATCTCAAGTTACGGCAAAAGCTTTGGCTGAGATATGTGACATTCCGGAAAAACTTGTAAAACGCGAAGAAACAGCACCTTATGCTACAATAATTGTTGGACATAACTTTTATGATATTCTAGAAAAACTGGAAAAGTTAAATAATGATATGTAACCAATATATGGAGGGATAGCCCGATTATTATGAACGAACAAAATGAACAGCAGCAGATAGCCTCAGCTCTTGCAGATAAGCGCGGAGAAGAAATACTTATTATGGATCTTTCTGATACATCATCTATTGCTGATACTTTTGTAATTGTTACAGCAAATTCAGATGTACACATGAAAACCCTTCGAAATGCCATAGAAGATACTATGGATAATTATGATCATGATTATCTGGTTGAAGGTCAGAATAGTACTCAATGGTGTCTTATTGATGGGGGAAATATAGTAGTCCATATCTTCAGCAAAAAGTCACGTACTTTTTATAACCTTGAAAAAATATGGGGAGATACACCAACGCAACGTTATGAATATGAAATGTAAAAAGTTTAATTACTTCAAATGTCTTTACGTAGAGGTAAATAACCTTTTAGACCCATAAGGCCAACCCTGATAAATATATATGGTTGGCCTTATGGGTCTTCTGAGGTCACATACAGGATCATATTTGTTGATCTAAACCCCCAAAGGAGGGTATTAGAAAATGACAACCCATGAGTATCTCTGCTCTGAAAGTCAGGAAATCCTTAAATCGCGAATTCATACTACATTGGAAACTGCACGCTATGGTAACAATGTTCAGTCAGTAATGACTCTTATTGAAGCTTATGAACTTGCGAGGCATAGCTCTGGGACAGTTGAACTAACAGGTATGCCAATATATCAGCCTATGGGACAGGGACTTCCGATTAACTCAAATGTCCTTCTTTTTAATGATGGTGGAGTAGTTGGAAGATGCGCAGCCGCAAGAAAGATCCTTGGTGAACCTGATGTTGATGAAAATGAATACGCAGCCAAATTACGAGAAGCAATATACAACGTTAGAGACCGCAAATTATACCATTCTGAAGCAATAATTGGGCTGGAAAAAGATTTTATGGTAAAAGCTCATCTTCTTATTCCAGAAGGTCACGAGAACCTTTTATATAACTGGCTTCTTAATTTTCAATATCTGAACAACATTTACACTGAAATGTATAATAATTCAAAAATATTTCCAGAAGCTGATATTTATATATTTGGAGATCCGGAATGGGAACATCCCGACCATCCATTGGGTTTAACATTCTTTGATCCTGAAAATAACTGCGCATCAATTCTTGGCATGAAATACTTTGGCGAGTTTAAAAAAGGAACATTGACACTGGCATGGGGAACTGCTGTCAGAAATGGTTTTGTAGCCTGCCATGGAGGTCTGAAACGCTATAATCTTGAAAACAGCAATAATTTTGTTGCTGCTGTATTTGGTCTGTCAGGATCCGGAAAATCAACTATAACACATTCAGATCATGATGGTAAATATAACATAACAGTGCTTCATGATGATGCTTTTATTATTAACAGTGAGGATAAATTCGCAATAGCCCTGGAACCGTCATATTTTGATAAAACCGCTGACTATCCATTGGGATGCCCTGACAACAAATTTATCCTCACTGCCCAGAACAATGGAGTAACAAAACTCCAGGATGGGAAACTCTATCTAACAACCGAAGATGTCCGTAATGGCAATGGACGTGCAATAAAATCAAAACTATGGTCTCCAACAAGAGTTGACCGTATAGATGAGGAAATAAATGCGATCTTCTGGCTGATGAAGGATCCAACTATCCCTCCAGTTCTTAAGTTTACAGACTCCGTGCTTGCTTCTGTCATGGGAGCAACCCTCGCTACAAAAAGAACTTCTGCGGAGAGGCTGGCACCTGGAGTTGATCCGGATGCTCTTGTTATTGAACCTTACGCTAATCCTTTCAGAACATATCCATTGGGAATGGATTTTGAGAAATTCAAATCACTTATAGATTCAGGCGTGGCATGTTACACACTCAATACAGGTGATTTTATGGGAAAAAAGATAACAAAGGAACAAACTCTTGAAATTATCGAAATGATCATAGAGGATCGCAGCAATTTTAAACCATGGGCCCGGCTTGATGGAATTGAAATAATGGAGATAGATGGATTCATTCCTGATTTTTCTGATGATTACTATCACGAACAGATGAGATCAAGAATAGCAGACAGAATCCATTTCGTTGAAAAATGTAAAAAAGAAAGAGGAGGCCGTAACAGACTACCGGATATAGCTTTGGATCGCCTTAAAAAGGTTCATTCAGAAATATAGTGGACTCTTTCATTTTTAAAATCCATTCTTTTTTAAAAAACCTTGAGGAGTGTATACTGGAACTCTGAAAGTATCACTGCCAAGGTAATAGTGTAGAGAAGGTTTTATCAGCGGGACCATCCCGGATGAATTTGAAATTGAGTAAAATATGTGTTCTTCTTTTAGATATTTTCGGTATTGAATTGCTAAAGGACTTGCAGTTACAATTTCACAAAGACACCTGAATTTCAAGATAAAATCGATACCTGACTTTTTGTCAAGCTGAAAAACAGGGTCAATCAATGTTTCTGCGTAGATGTTTAAAAGATCAGAATTTACAACTGGTATGAAATGATCGTCAAGAATAAGGCTCATTAATTCACCCGATGAACTCAGCGGAAGTAAAACTCCCTGTATGAATATTTTTGGATGGATCACGATCCTGGTATCCAGGTGGGAGGTAATATTACTTTTCACTTTTTAAACCATTTTCGTGTTCAAAGAAATTATCGATCTTTGAACTGAAATCGTTATTATTCAAAGGATCATCAGTTATAGAAAGCCGGAGTTTTTCCAGAGATATCTTGGCTCGAGCATGTTTAATCGATGAGATTATATTGTCAATGTTATCAGAGTCAGATTCATCAAGACATATACATAATGCTCTTGGCCTCCCGCGTGAAGTAATTATCGTTTCTGAATTCTTTTCAAATAATATGTTCGGGTTATTCTTAATGTCCCTGCTGGTAACTATCTTCATTTATTTCACCCCTTTATCAAAGCATAATACAAGGATTGTGCAATAATTTAAATATTAGGGAAGTGGAAAGCTTTATTTAAAAGTGTCATATAATATATCTTATGTTGCGTTCTAATTTGTAAAGTCCATAATATGCTTATTTTCATTCAAACTAATCCAATTTAAAGATTTTAGTCTTGTCCCAGGCAGGAATTGATTATTCCAAAAAAACTATCAACTTTTAGTGAAGCCCCGCCTATCAGAGCACCATCAATATTCTCCTGGTTAATTAAATCTTTTGCATTTCCTTCTTTGACACTTCCACCGTAAAGTATTATTTGATCTCTTGACATAGATGAACCTTTTGTGTCCTTCAGTATGTCCCTGGTTGTCCGGCATATATTCTCGGCATCTAAAGGTGTGGCAGATAACCCCGTCCCAATGGCCCAGACAGGTTCATAAGCAAAAATGATTTTTTTATCATTCAGGTCTGAAGTTGAAATATTATCTACAGCTGATTTTAACTGTTCTTCGATCACTTTGATTGTTAACCCATCTTCCTTTTCTTTTAAAGTTTCCCCATAACATAGAACCGGTATTATATCTTTTTCAATACATTTTTCAATCTTTGCACTGATAACTGGGTTTGTTTCTCCGAATATGTGTCTTCTTTCACTATGTCCGATTATTACATATTTACACCCAAGTTCCTTTAGCATCTCAATTGAGATCTCTCCTGTATAAGCACCCTGATCCTCCTGATGGGCGTTTTGAGCCCCAACAAAGACACTGTCTTTGTATTCTGAAGCTATTTCACCTAATGCATTCTGAACGCTCACATACGGCGGGAAAAAGGCCAATTCAAGCAGATGTTGTTTTAGTGCATTGCCGGCTAACTGGTTAGATACCAGTCTATTATTAAACTCTTTAAAGAAATTGTCTGTTCTGGAAAGTCCATGGTTCATTTTCCAGTTTCCGAATAAATAGATCTTTTTCAAAATTAATACCATCCTTTCCAATTATGTGACGGTGCTAATCTATTATAGATAGCACCGTCACTTTCAGTTCGTTTCCGGGATTGACCTCAGATCATTATTTTTGATCAATAAGAGGCTTTATTCCGGGCAGAATATCCTTTTCAAAAAACTCGAGACTCGCTCCCCCACCTGTAGAAACATGTGACATTCTGTCTGCAAGGCCAAACTTCTTCACCGCGGCTGCGCTATCCCCTCCACCGATCACAGAGAATAACTTTCCTTCATCTGTCTGATTTGCAATAAAATCTGCGATCTCATGTGTACCGGATTCAAAAACCGGATTTTCAAAAACGCCGAGGGGGCCATTCCAGAGAACAGTCCTGGAATTTTCAATATACGCCTTAAATAAACCTGAGGTAACCGGACCTATATCAAGCCCCATTTTACCGTCTGGTAATGCTTCGGCATCAACGATGTCGGATCTCTCGTCTTCAGGGGAAAGACCTACTCTGAAATCTACAGGAAGCACTATAGCCACACCATGATCCTTTGCTTTTGACATTATTTTTTTCGTATATTCGATTCTTTCTTCCTCTACTATAGAATTGCCGGTATTTCTTCCGGATGCCTTCAAAAATGTAAAAGCCATTCCTCCACCAATTAGTATTGAGGATGCTTTATCCATTAGAGACTCTATTACTCCTATCTTGTCCGAAACTTTCGCTCCACCCAGAATGATCGTAAAAGGCTTTTCCGGATCCTCCTTTACATTACCCAACATATCTACTTCTTTTTTCAGAAGGAGTCCAGCATATGACGGAATAACCTGCTGTATGGCATTTGTTGAAGCATGAGCTCTATGACATGCACTGAAAGCATCCATGATAAAGAGATCAAAGGATTTACCAAGTTCAGTAGCAAAGACTTTGTCATTCTTCTTTTCCTCAGGGTTGAAACGTATATTTTCAAGAAGGATAAGCTCATTATTTTCAAGTGTCTGCATTGAATCAGTTATATTCTGACCTTTAACATCATCTACAAACCTGACTTTCATTCCGTAAAGGTATTGAATTTCATTTACCAGATGGCGGGTAGAAAACTTTTCATCCCTTTTACCGCCAGGCCTCCCAAAATGTGTTACGAGAGCAATTTTTGCACCTGAATCTCTCAATAGGTCTATTGTGGGTTTATGTGCGCTGATCCGCGTTGAATCAGTGATCTTACCATCTTTGAAGGGAACATTGAAATCTACCCTTACAAGCACCTTCCTGTTTTTTAGATCTCTGGACTCAACTTGCCTCAAGTCCATTTTCTACAGCCCCTTCTTTATTATATAATTGACCAGATCTACTATCCTGCAGGAATATCCCCATTCGTTGTCATACCAGCCAAGGATCTTTACCATATTATCAATGACCATAGTGTGTGGCGCTGCAAATATTGCAGAATGTGGATCGCCTACAAAATCCATTGAAACGAGGTCTCCATCTTCGTAATAAAGATAACCTGCAAGGTCTGTTTCTGCGTGTTTTCGGAAAGCATTGTTAATTTCTGCAGTATTTGTATTTACTGATAACTCCGCTACAAGATCCACAACGGATACATCAGGGGTCGGCACTCTCAGCGCGAGCCCGTTAAGTTTCCCTTTCATTGAAGGAATCACAGTGCCAAGCGCTTTTGCTGCTCCTGTACTGGTGGGTATGATAGAAAGTGCAGCAGCTCTTCCTCTATGGAGTTTTGAGTGGGAAGAATCAAGAGTTTTCTGATCGTTTGTATAAGAGTGAGATGTTGTCATCAAGCCTTTCTTTATTCCAAACTCGTCATTCAGGACTTTTACCATTGGGGCAAGACAGTTTGTAGTACATGATGCATTTGAAATAATATCATTAACCTCTGGATCATATAACTCCTCGTTCACCCCCATAACCAGAGTCAGGATATCTTCTCCACTACCGGGAGCCGATATAACAACCTTTTTCGCACCTGCAGTTAAATGTCCGGAAGCAGCATCTGTGGTTCGTGCTTTACCTGTGGATTCAATTACGATATCAACACCGATCTCTTTCCATGGTAACTCTTCAGTATTCTTCACGGAAAGAACTTCTATCTTTTTGCCATCTACATATATATTATTTTCATCGAATGAAACGTCTCCGGGATATCTTCCATGAACTGAATCATACTTGAACATATAGGCACGTTGTTCGGGAGACGTCCTGCTGTTGGTTGCGACGATTTCAAAGAGTCCCTCCCTGTCATATTGTAAAAGAGACCTCAAGACCAGCCTTCCTATCCTTCCAAAACCATTAATTGCAACTTTAACATTACTCATATAGAACCACCCTTTCTTATTCTAAACTGCTATATATAATTAGTTACATTAGCAGAATAACGATATGCAGCTTTAGATGATATTGTCTGTTGATATAGCTTTCCCTGTCAAGGATATATTTTACAATCAGTGAAACTATTGGCAAGTGTAGAGATCACATGAGGATAATTTACAGAAAAGTTTACTGACGATTATCTAATATCTGTTTAATTTTACTCCATCTATATTTAACAGTGGACTTGCTGACAGGTTTATCAAGATATGTTCCTAACTCAGTTAAGGTTGCGCTGGGATTCTTGATACGAACATCAATTATTTCTTTCAATTTAGGTGGCAGATTATCATAATAACCGCTATCCTTGAGAGTTTTCGCTATATTGATCTGTTTTTCAGCAACTTCAAGACTCTTCCTGATATTTGAAGAGTCACAATTTACAAGCTTGTTGGCCCTATTCCTCATCGCCCTTACCATAGATCGCTGTTCAATGATAAGAGAAGCATTATACAATCTCATTTTTGATAAAAGAGTAACGATATCTTCCTGATTTCTTATCATGACCTCTGTATAATTATTCTTCTGCCTTGTAGATACTGAAATACCACTAATTTTCATTCTATTTACGATCCTGTCGGCGATATTTCGGCTTAATAAGCGAAATACAAGATTATACCCATTTTTGGGTAAATAAATATGACCAGCATTACCCCAGATACCTCGTATCCAGTTCCAGTAATTCCCCGAAAGAGAGCATTTCTTACCAAAGGATATAAGTTCATTATGAAGATAAGATGGTAATGTCACTGATACCATCCCATGCATGTTACGGGGCACGTCAAGTACATGAGTAATATCAAAAGTTTCAGACCAGATGGAAAGTTTCCAAAGCTTGATCAGTCGGCGAAAAACCCACAAATGATTACTTTTAAGGATTACGTTTCTGGTGGAAATGGATCTTTTCATACATTCTATGATACCAGCTATCTCACAATTCAACTTGGATGGATCATCAACTCGATCTCCAAGCCACTCATCCCAGATCTGCAGACGTAAATTCTGCATTCTTGAACATCATTCCCTTTCCCGGCAGATCTTCATCAGGACTTCCGAAACTGCCTGACCATTGTGACGCAGAACAGACCCTTCTGAAATACTGAAAAAAGGTGCTTCAATAACTTCACAGTTCTTTTTCTCCAGATATTCCCTTTCATCCATAGTAAGGAAAAGCGGAAATGCTCCCTGTTCTGAATAATTTGACAGAATAGGTTCAGGAATGTTCTGGTTATTTACGAGAACAAAATCAGGGACTTTGCCAAGAAAGTTCTCAAGCCACTGAATATGTTTTGAAACTGAAAATCCGTCAGTTTCTCCAGGTTGAGTCATCAGATTCGCAACATATACGGTTGGTAAAGATGTTCTGGTTATCATTTCACTTACACCTGGAACCATTAGATTTGGTAAAACACTTGTAAAAAGACTACCAGGACCAAAAACTATAATATCTGCCTCCTGAATAGATCGAAGAACCTCAGTCACAGGTTTTGAATCACCTGGCTCAAGCCATATATCTTCAAGCTCACTTCCACATTTTGTAACTCCAAGTTCTCCTCGCACAAAATCTCCATTGAATGTTCTTCCAAAGATGGAAACCGATTCTGTCGTTACAGGAAGAACTTTCCCTCGAATAGCTAGAAGATTGTTTATCCTTTCTACACCTAGCCTGAAATCTCCGGATATCTCTGTAAGAGCAAGTAAGATCAAGTTCCCAAGACTATGTCCCTTAAGTTCACCCTGATCAAACCTGAAGTCAAGTATCTGCCTCAGTTCATTATCATCTTCAGCAAGAGCAACCAGACAATTACGTATATCACCAGGTGGAAGTACACCCCATTCATCCCGAAGTCTTCCTGAACTTCCTCCTTCATCTGTAACGGTAACAACAGCAGTGATATTACGTGTAAAACTTTTGAGCCCGGAAAGAAGTGATGACAGGCCGGTTCCTCCTCCCAATGTAACTATAGAAGGACCCATTGCAAGTCGGAGATCTATGGCATTTGACATGACACTTGATTGCCTGATCCTTTTCATTGAATCTTTCTTCCTGGTTCTGGAACCATTGCTGAATATATTACTGCGCAGAAGAGATATTATCAAAAAGGCAGAAAGAAGTCCCAGTAGAAAACCTGACCTCCAGTCCATTCTTATAACACCTTTTCCCTTTCTATATCGCGATGTCGGACAAGACAGTGCTGGCGAGGGCCCTTAAAATATTCCCCAAGCCATCTGGCTACAGCAACAGAACGATGCCTGCCTCCAGTACAGCCAATACCTATATGTATCTGTTGTTTACCTGTGTTCATATATAGAGGAATAATATAATCCAGAAGATCTGTGAATCTTTGAAGGAAACCTTCTGTCTCTGAAAAAGACCATATATATTTGCTTACGGGTTCGTCTTCTCCCGAATATGGGCGAAGATCTGAGATATAGTGGGGATTTGGTAGAAAACGTACATCAAGTATGAAATCACAATCTTGTGGTATCCCGTATTTATATCCAAAAGAAGTGAATATCATCGTAGCTCTTTCTATTGAATATCCCAGTTGACTCATTAAGTTATTACGTAACTGTTTCAGATTAAGGTCAGACGTATTCAGGATTATATCTGCGTTTTCGAATATTGGGGAAAGAAGTTTTCTCTCCATGTTGACTCCATCAAGGGTTGTAAGATCATGAGAAAGTGGATGTCTCCTCCGAGTCGCGCCAAAACGTCTAACAAGGACATCATTATCTGCATCAAGGAAAATTAGTTTAATATTTGAAAGACTCTTCCTGAGATCTCCTAAAACAGATAGGAGATCTCCCATCAGATCACCACCACGAACATCAACAACTGCAGCCAGGCCATTATCAACAGCCAGACGGTGTCTGGAGAGAACATTCAATAACTGAGGGATCAGAGAGGGAGGAATATTGTCGACAGCGAACATGCCCTGATCTTCAAATATGTTGAGAGTAGCAGACTTCCCTGCTCCTGACATTCCTGTAATTATGAAACATCTGTTAACTCTCCCGGCCATATTGTCTATGTAAAACACCCCATCTCTGAAAAACTAACTACTGGTTCCACATTCCGTTTCCCTCGCTGTAATTATATCTACTGCATGCCTCATTATCGGGAGGATCACACCAAGACATTGGGTCGAACCTTTTTTACTTCCAGGAAGAGATATCACAAGGGTTCGATCTATGATATGAGCTGAAGATCTTGAAAGAATAGACCTTTCTGTAAACTCTGATGTCTTAATACGCATATACTCTCCTATTCCCGGTATTTCGCTATCGGAAATAGATCGAAGAGCTTCAGGAGTTACATCACGGGATGAAAGACCAGTTCCTCCGGTAACAAGTATTACGTCAGGACAGTATTGGTTTATCCATTGCTTTATTGTACTTGTTATGGCTGATCTTTCATCTGGAACAATTTTTGCATCAATAATATCTGAACCAATGGAATCAATCATATCTGAAAGGGCAGGACCCGAGGTATCATTTCTTTCTCCTCTGCTCCCCTTGTCACTGACCGTAAGAATACAGGTTTTGATAATATGGATAATATCAAGTGTATCTGATAGACAAATAAATCCAGCCTGGTTGACAGTTAGTCTATATGTATTCTCAGAAACCTTTTCATTAATATCTAAAATAACTCCGCCATGTGAGTCGTAGAGAGTTTTACCAGTTTCAAGAGGGAAGTTTTCCCTCGGCAGAACCATATATATCCCCTGGTTTTGTTTGTCCAGAAAACCAGGAGCAACTGCGAACATGTCAATGCTGTTACCATTAACGCTGCAGGATCCATTTATTCCTCTGGAGATATAACAGATCTTTGGTGCTGAATTTTCAAAAGTATCGATTATCTCAAGAATCTTCATCCAATGACTCCTTTTTGTTTAAAAATGAACCGCTTTTACCTCCTGTTTTGGATAAGAGCCTGATATTTGATATTGTCATAGTTTTATCTATCGCCTTGCACATATCATATATTGTCAATGCCGCTCCCATTACACCTGTGATAGCTTCCATTTCAACACCAGTAACTTCTCTTGTCTTTACAGTACAGGAAATCCTTACTGTCATTGAACTTTCAATAAGCTCACAGCGTACAGATGAATGTTCTATGCGAATAGAATGACAAAGGGGTATTATATCGGAAGTCTTTTTAAGAGCCATTATCCCTGCAGTCTCGGCAATTTTAAATACATCACCTTTTACAATAGATCCTGAACGAATTGATTCAAAGACCTTAAGTGATAATCTTACCTCACCTTCGGCTTCTGCAGTTCTTACAGTAATATCTTTTGTCGAAACATCCACCATAACAGGATGTCCGGAATCATCAAGATGAGTAAGATCCATAATTTCTAACCTCCAATACGAGACATATGACATGCATGTCCTTCAGAAGAATCCCATCCGGACGGTTTCTGCTCTACTGCGGTAATTATTCTATTCTTTAATTCCAGCGTATCTCTTTCTCTAATAGCCTCGATCAGGGAAATTCCCTTGTCGCTGAAAAGACATGGACGCATTTCTCCAAGTGCCGTTACTCTCAATCTGTTACATTCTTTACAGAAATGATGTGAAACTGCAGCGATAATTCCAAGTTTCTGTTTGGTTTTTGAATTGTAATAATACTTTGCGGGACCTGGACTTATTTCCTGATCCATAATCATAGGTTCCCAATGATCTTTCTCCGGAAGGGAATCCAGAATATTATCGGCTGAGACATAACAATTTCCACTCCATATATCATCATCAAGTGGCATGAATTCAATAAACCTGGGAAGAATGTTATTTTCAAGGGAAAATTCAATTATATCTTTGATTTCACCATCATTAAAACCCTTTATAACCACCGTATTGATCCTGAGGTTAAACTGTTTTAAGCCTGAAAACAGTTTAATTCCATCCAGAACAGTTTCAAGATCACCAATCCTTGTAATCTCAGAAAACTTTTCAGGAGAAAGTGTATCCAGGCTTATATTAATTCTGTTTAGTTTCGAAGAGAGAATATCATCATGGTATCTCCGCAAAAGGGACCCATTTGTTGTGAAAGTAGTCTTGATATCTGGAAAAGTTGCGCAAAACTCTTTAAGGTAATTTGGAAAGCCAGGTCTTAAGAGTGGCTCTCCACCAGTAAACCTTACTTTTTCAACTCCCATGCCAGTCAGAACATTAACAAGAAACGTAATATCCTCGTAGGTCATTATATCTTCATGTTTATGCCAGGTTATTCCTTCTGGAGGCATACAATACCGACATCTGAAATTACACCTGTCAGTAATGGATATCCTCAAGTATTTTAATATTCTTCCGTATCTATCGATCAGACCGCCCATCTGTATCCCCCCATTTTCTCTACCATTGATCTCCATGCAGGATCGTCGAGGCTCTTGATAAGCGATTGAATTCCTTTATGGTAAAAACTTGATTCAGGAATAACCAGTTCGAATGGTTCTTCTGTAAGTGGTATAAAGTCAAGGTCCATTTCTGTAGCAGCAGCACGAATACCTAAAGCTACATCCGCAATTCCTGTCTTAACCTGACTTGCAGCGTCAAAATGAGTAAAAGAACAATTATTGTATCCGGAGATAAGCGAACTATCTATACCAGCAGAATCAAGATAATGATCCAGAAGAACCCTTGTGCCAGCTCCCGGCTGGCGATTTACCAGATTTACCTCAGGATCTGTTAGATCCTGGATCGTACTGATTGATCTGGGATTCCCTTTTTTAACTATTATTCCCTGCTCCCTGTAATAAACCAATAACCTTCTCCATTTCTCATTTCCGGCAAATTCCTTTATATATGAATCATTATATTTCCCTGAGACGGGATCAAGAAGATGTACTGCCGCAAAATGACATTCTTTCCGTTTCAGAGCAGCAAGTCCTCCAAGACTACCTACATAGCGGGTAACAATATCCCCGCCATTATTTCTTACAAACGATATTATCCTATCAAGAGCAGGATCATTCGATCCCTGGTATAAAACTCGATTCTCCCAGTTGATATTTTTAGTGATCCAGACGGTCGGAATAGTAGTGCCTTTCGGGAATTCAAGAGATTTTGCAGGTAAAAGAGAGATGCCGTCCATTTCTGACATTAAAAGCATTTTACTTGATCCACCAGTAAAAGGCACAACAGTTTTTCTTCCATTCAATTCAACAACTTTTATCCTTAGCCATTCTTCTATCCCTGCCGGGGATGAATGGGAGATCATAAGTGGAAGATCATGGTGTGTTTCAACAACACCCAGAGCTTCAGGAATAACTTTTTCTCTATTGAATGTGCCATGGATCATCAATTGTAAAATCGGATAAACAATTGACCAGGCTGTAACGGCAGTTGACATGGGGAAACCTGGTAAACCTATTACCGGTTTTTCATTGACAATGGCTCCCATAGCTGGACGGCCAGGTTTCATTAAAGTCCAGTGAAAAAGGACCTCGCCTATGTCCTGCAACACTGGGAAAACATGATCCTTTCTACCTTTCGCAGAGCCTGCTCCGACAAGTATCATGTCATAATTATTTACTGCTTCGCCTATAACACTTTCAATCTTTTCCCGGTCATCAGGAATAATATTTGTTACTTCAAGATCCATACCCCAGTTCTTAAAAAGAGAGCGAAGCATAATAGAGTTGCTTTCCATTATTGTTCCAGGCTCATGTTCGGAAACTTCCAGCCAGTCATTTTTAGATATGATTTCATCACCGGTTGGAATGAATACAACTCTCGGAGATGCTATAACACTTACACTGCGGATCCCGGCACAGGGAAGTAAAGCCGCAAGATATGGAGATACTATATCTCCTTTCCTTGCTATGACCTGACCTGACGAAACATCTTCACCTACTGAGCGAACATTTGTTCCTGCAGACTGAGTATTATAAACAAACAGATTATCTTTTTTTATGGTTGAGTTTTCTACCATAAGAACGGAATTGAACTCTTCCGGAATTGCCATACCAGTATTCAGCCAACAGTATTGTTCTTTTACAAGCTTAACAGGTGTTGCTGGAGAGGCTCCTGAAGTCAATCGAGAATCAAGAGCATAGCCATCCACTGCAGAAGCATTATAATGCGGAACATTCGCCTTCGATATTATATCTTCTGCTAATTCAAGACCAGTAATTTCGGCATCTAATGTACTGATATTGATTTTTCTACTATGTATATTTCCTTCAAATTTTTCAAGAAAGATATCCCAAACCTCGCCAATAGATATATGTTCTCTTAATGCCATATAAAGACCTCCACATTATCTCCCTGTCTTATGGTCTCCTTTTGTTCATCAAGCCTGATAAAGCCATCACATGAAATGAGCGTACTTATATAACCGGATTTTGACATGACAGGAATTACCTTATCCTGTTGAAACCTGAATGGTATAAATTCCTCAATTCCTGTGTTGCCGTAAACATCATCGGCAAGTGGAAAATAGTGCTTTTTTTGATAAGAAAGTTTTCGGCCCATCGCCTGAAAAATAAGAGGCATTACAAAAGTAATAAGAACAACGGTACAGGAGAGGGGGTGTCCAGGTAACCCAAAAAGAATCTTTTTATCTTTTAACGATCCCGCAACAAGGGTAGGTTTACCTGGTTTGATCCTTAACCCACGTAAGATCATTCCTGGTGAACTTATTTTTTCAAATACTTCCGATGTGAAATCACGTATACTTACAGAAGAACCTCCGCTCAGTATAACAATGTCATTTTCAGAATATGCATGCCAAACCATTTCTTCAAGATCAGTTTGATTATCTCTGACAATTCCGTATCGATTTATATAAAATCCATAACTTCTAAACCAGGACTCGATTACTTCACTGTTTACATCCCGGACCATGCCAGGCTGAAGATGAGTCTCTGTTACCGGAACAATCTCATCACCAGTACTAATAATTCCAATACGAGGTTTGACAATATTAACAGATGTTATACCTAAATGAGCCAGAATCCCTGATGATCTGAAATCAATAATATGACCCTTATTCATGACCATATCTCCTTCAGAGAATTCTTCACCTTTCATAATGATATTTGCCCCTGACTGTTCTGCCCTGCGCACTTCAAGCCATGAACCAGTGAGGGCAGTATCCTCCAGCATCACTACACAGTCTGCTCCTTCAGGTAACATCCCACCTGTGTATATCAACAATGCATTTCCAGAACTAAGGTCCTTTTCAGGCAACGCTCCCATTGGTATTTCGCCAGAGAGACGAAGGTAAGTAGGGGCATCTGAACTCGCCCCTGTAATATCTTTGCTATTGACAGCATAACCATCCCTTAGACTTCTGGTAAATAAGGGATGGTCACAGGATGCAGTTATATCCTCACCAAGTATATGACCATTAAGTCGGTTTAATTTTAACCTATCCTGAGGAAAAACCCAGGGGAAACGCATTTGTGTGTGAATATATCTTAGTGCATCTGATCTTGGAAATAAATCTTTCACAAATCCTGACATTACTACAACCCCTACAAAAGGTATAAAGTCAAATCAATGGAGAATATAAATGAGATAAAAGTTATTTTGTCCGTTTTAAAAAAGTAGGATATCCCTGTTGTTTTAACTTATCCTGAATATCTGAAGCTTCAGCTTTTGTACTACCAGCAGAGATTATTACTCTGTGATATTTGGTCCCGTTTATTACAGCTTCCTCTATCCTGACTGAATAACCTGTCTTTTTCGCCTTGCTGGAAAGCAACCTGGCAGCATTCGCGTCCGTAAAAGAACCTATCTGAACACCCCATCTTGAATCTGCGCTTTTAGCCAGATCACCTTTAACTTCATTTGAAACCTCTGGTGAATCCAGGACATTTTCTGGTTTGGCAGGTTGACTGGAATCTGATTTTTCTCCTTCACCAGAATTAATAGCAACATTATCCTTTTTTGAAACATTTGTTCCTTCTTCAACTGGAACGGCAATAGTATTTTCAATAGCCTTATCATTTTTAGAATTTGACATAGCTTCTCGTCCCTGCTTCTGTGAATTTTCTTCAAGGCTAATTCTGGATTCATCTTTTACAACTTGTACTACTTCAGTTTCGTCATCGTTAACTTCCTTCTCAATGACTTCTTGAGGCATATTACCATATGTTTTTTCCTCTCCCGAAGGAATAAAGAACATCTTTACCGCAATAATTAAAAGTCCGAGAGCGACAAGGCCAATAACTGGCAACATGATCTCTCCAAAGGGAAACATAGGACTGGGATCCCTTCGTCTTCTGCTTTTTCTGGACAGCATTATTAACCCATCCTTTCCGGAAACTGGGAATCACCTGAAGATTACACCAACAAGATAATATATAGACGGAAAAAGGGCAGAGATCAGTCCATCTGACCCCCGCCCGCTTTGTACTTTTAACCCTCTGACAGATATAATAAATAACCTGAAATAAAAGCAGGCAGCCCGATTGCTTATAATATGTGTTCAGAGAGAACGTCTACTTGTCTTTTTTTTCTGTTTTTCTGATATAAGTAGGAATATCAAAATTATTTGCCGGAACCCCGTTTATTTTGAAAAGATCATCATCTTCAGCAGAAAAAACAACTTCCGATTCTTCAAGCTCCATTCTTCCCTTGAGTTTATGTGGATTTCTGGAAATGTGCCTGTTCTTCTCTTCTTTCATATTGGCACTGAAACCTGTAGCTATAACTGTAATCTTTATCTGGTCATCCATCTCTTCATTTATAGTATGCCCCCAGATAATGGTCGCATCCTCGTCTGCAGCTTCATTTATGACCTTAGCAGCTTCCTGAATTTCATATATGCCTACATCTTTACCACCTGTTACATTGAAAAGTACTCCCTTTGCACCATCCATAGGTGTAGACATTAACGGACTGTTTATTGCTGACTGGGAAGCCAGTATCGCTCTATTTTCCCCTTGAGCATGGCCTATACCCATTATTGCAGCTCCAGCATTACGCATCACCGTTCTGACATCTGCAAAATCAACATTAACAAGTCCCGGACAAAGGATAAGATCTGTAACACCCTGTACAGCCTGCCTCAATACTTCATCAGCCAACTGAAATGCATCTGTCAGCCCAGTACCTTTATCAGCAATTTCAAGTAATTTATCATTTTCAATTACGATAAGGGCATCAACTTTTCCCTTTAGATTGTTCGATCCTTCAATTGATTGTTTATAACGTCTTTTACCTTCAAATGAAAAGGGATGTGTTACCACTGCTACAACAAGAGAACCTGATTCCTTTGCTATCTCTGCAATAACAGGAGTAGCACCTGTACCTGTTCCTCCACCCATTCCCGCAGTCAGGAAAACCATATCAGCCCCGGCAAGCATTTCTCTGATATCATCAAAAGATTCTTTTGCTGCATTATATCCTATCTCTGGGTCAGCACCGGCTCCAAGCCCTTTTGTGAGTTCACGACCAAGTACCATTTTAGAGGTTGCTTCTGAAAGACCAAGAGATGCCATATCTGTATTTGCCGAAATGAACTCAACACCCTCAACACCGCTCCTGATGATGTGATTAAGAGCATTACCGCCTCCGCCACCTACTCCAATAACTTTAATGTTTTCGTGATGGGCTCTTGAGTGGTCAATTACCTTGAACATTTTTTCCATCACTATATTCCTCCCCGACATTCGAGAATTTAGGTTCTAGAAAAGTTCCTTGATCGATTTTCTGATTACGCCAATAAGATTTTTCACTTTAACTCCGCCATCCCCTGAAGGGATTTCTCTCTTGGGTTTTCTCCCGGAGGAAATTGGATTTAAAGAGCCTGTCCTGAGTTTATGTACTGGTATTTCAATAAAATGGTATGGATTTCGTTCTTTATCTGTTATATAGCGTATTATCCCCGCAGCAGAGGTATACTGACAGTCATTCCGTCCTGGTGGCATCTGAAAACTGTCCAATGGGTCCGCTATTCTAACAGGAAATCCAAGAAGATCTGAAACGAAAGGTTCCAGTTCCCTTGTTTTCGCTACCCCTCCTGATAGTACCAGACCTGCAGGGAACATATGTACACTGAAATCATTCAACTGCTGGGAAACATATTCTGAAAAAAGCTCTTCCATCCTGTATCTCATTACTTCAACTGCTTCCAGAACATCGATCTTCCGAGATTTCCCTCTTATATCAACTTCAATATATTTTTCTTCAGGATCAGAATCATCAAGAGAAAGTTCTTTTTTAAATTCTTCTGCCTTGCTTATAGGAACTTTGAGTACGTAAGCAAGATCATTCGTTATATGATCTCCACCAATAGGTATAACGGCAAGTTTGACCGGTCTGCCATCAGTAAACAGAGCAATAGTTGTTATTCCCCCACCAACAGAAAGCGATATAACACCTGCCTGTTTTTCTTCATTGGTAAGAGCCCCCATGGATGTTGATAGTGATTTGACAACCAGCCCTTTTACAGAAACTCCTGCACGTTCCATACAATTAACCACATTCTGAAGAACTGAAGTTGGAACAATAACTGACTGGAGCTCGATCTCAAGTCTTATCCCTGTCATACCAAGAGGATCATCTATCCCGGAATTTCCATCAATGGAATATTTGACAGGTATAGTATGGAGATTGCATCTGTTTGGAGGAACTGCCAACTCACTTTGTGCTGCCTCAATAACTCTTTCAACATCCTGGATCGTTACCTGTCTTGGAGTTCTTCCCAAAGATACCATGCCTCTTGAAATAATACTGTTGGAATCAACCCCGCTAAAAGCAACGGTTGCTTCATCTATTTCAAAACCGACCATGCTCTCAGCATCATGCAAGGCTGCTTTCACCGATTCAACGGCCTGTTCAAGGTTGATGATCATTCCTTTCCTGATTCCAAGAGATTTTGACTGGCCGATACCAATAATCTGGGGATCGCGAAGATTTTCATCTCTTTCTGCAACTACAACAGCTGTCTTGGTCGTTCCTAAATCAAGCCCCACAATAATTTCCGGCTCCCTGCTGACCATAACTCCCGCTCCCTTCATAATGTATCATGTAACTGTATTTATCTCCTGGTTACAAGAATTCTATCTAACTATCCGGTCAAATGTCTTTAACGACTATACGGTTATTATAAGTAGCATCGATCTGCACACTTTTCCCCAATTGTGGAAATTCCGGTATTATCTTTTTTAAAGCATCGATATGTTCATGCCAGGGAAAATCGCTTCCTCTCAAGACCAGCTTTATATCGTTAGTATAGATATCAAGTCCCAATGTTAATATGAATTGTCCGCCTTGTTTGTGAATCTGTATCCTGGAAATATATGGAAACCATTTATAGTTCTTTAAACCATCACTCCACTTTCCAAGTTCTTTTACCGGGAAGGTTGCAATTAAAACCTGTCTTCTATCACTCAGGTTATCCTCATTCAGAAGATCCACACACCCGTCACCTATGACCCAGTTTAAATGAGTTTCTTTTTTTGTGTCAAAAAGAAGAGCTCCAGTATCAAGATCTTCAGACCAGGCATATCCTTCTGCAGATATAAACCATTGTTTTCTGTTCCAACTAACATGGCCCGTTATTTCCAGTGGTTCTGACGTGAATCTAAAGTTTCCGAAACCGTTTAAAGTAAGTTTACTTTTCACAGGCAGTCTTTCTTCTACTTTTCTACAGAAATAATCTTCTTTCATCAGTAGACCAGGCCAGAATCCAATATATCTTTCGGGGATCTCTTCCCATACTATTCTTTCAAGGACCTGATCCTCAGGCTGTATAGCAATATCTCTTACCCTGAAGATCTGGTATCTTTGTTCAGATCTGAATAAGATACCAACAATTAGTGCGATACAGATCAACCAGAATTTCCAGGAAGAGATCCTTAATCGGCTATGCATCAATAAGCCTTACTTCCAGTTCAAGATCTATACCTGTACTTTCTAAAACTCTACTGCGACATTCTCCTATCAGATTCAACACGTCAGAATAATCCGCACTTCCAAGATTAATTATAAAATTGGCATGTTTCATCGAGATCATGGCTTCCCCAGACTTTAAACCTTTGCAACCACATTCATCCAGGAGCTTTCCCGCGCTGTAACCTTCAGGATTCTTGAATATGCAGCCGGCACTTTTATAATTGTAAGGTTGATATTTCCGGATTTCCCAGAAAGTTCTGGTTTTAGTTCTTATTTTATCCGTATTCCCATGTGAAAGTTTCAGCCCTACCCTTGTAATTATTCGTCTGTCATTACTGAGACTGCAAAATCTGTAATTCCATTCGATTTCATTCTTGTCCCATCTGCGAAAACTTCCATCAGGTTCAATAGATTCTATCCAGGAAATATTATTAGATATAGCATACCCCTTACCTCCAGCATTACCAGAGATAGCTCCACCGATCGTTCCCGGAATCCCAACGAGATATTCAAGCCCTTCAGCCGAAACGGAAAATGCCTTTTTAAGAACATTGCTAACCGAAACCCCGGCTTGTACCTCAAATAAAAAGTTATCCCTGGTGGATTGAACACTGATATCAGAGAGTTTACTTGTACTTAAAAAAAGACCTCTGATACTTCCCTGTCGAATTATCAAATTGCTGCCCCCACCGATTATGTAGAGTGGAAAACCTAAATCCATTTTGGTTTTAAGGATCGACACTATATCCTCTTTATTATATGGTTCTACAAAATGTTCCGCATACCCGCCTATCCCCATAGTAGTATTCCCGGAAATTAAATAATTATCTTTGATCGGAGACCTGAGCACCCTGCTTAACACTTTTGACCAATGCATCTGTTTTCATAACTCCCCATTACACCTTGAAAGAACCATTTCACCTACTCGGGTAACATTTCCAGCACCTATTGTTATAAGCAAGTCATTATCTTTCAGTTCAGAACTTATTGACGTTGTGGCATCATTGAAACCATCGCATAAATGACAACTTTTATAACCATGTACTCCCATGGTTTCAGAAATTAAGCTGGAAGATACTCCATTTAAAGGATCTTCATCTGCAGGATAAATAGGCATAAGATATAACATATCGGCCATTGAAAGCACTTCTGCAAATTCCCTGTACATTGCCTTTGTCCTTGTAAATCTATGGGGCTGAAAAACAACAAGATGCCTTTTGGCAGGGAACATTTGACGCAGAGTATTGAGCGTAGCCTCAATTTCGCGGGGATGATGACCATAATCATCATAAAAATCTGCTTTACCGATATTCCCCATAAATTGCAGACGCCTTTTTGCACCTTTAAAATTAGTCATAGTTTTCTGGATCAAGCTGAAAGGAATATCAAAATGTCTTGCTACAACTATTGCCGCAAGGGCATTAAGTATGTTATGGTCACCAGAAACACTCAACTTCATTTCAGATATTCTCTTACCCTTATAACATATTGAAAATTTTACGCCCCCGCCTTCTATATACTTAACTTCAAAAGCACCCCAGTCCCAGGAAGAGCCAAAACCGTAAGTTTCAATATCAGTATCATGCGACAGTAAAGGTATAAGTCTGCAAAGCCCCGAATCCTCCCCACAGAGAATTGCTGTACCCCCTGGTTTGGTCTTATGGATAAATCTTTGATAAGCTTCAAGCACACTTTCAGGAGATGGATAATGATCCACATGATCCCAGTCAGCATTTGTCACCACGGAAATATCAGGTGTAAATTCCTCGAAGGAACCATCACTTTCATCAAGCTCGGCGACCATATAGGGCCCAACCCCAAGTTTTGCATTTACCCCTATATCGCATAATTCTCCACCAATAGCAACAGTAGGTTCAAGTCCAGCCTGCTCAAAGATCATAGCTATCATTGAAGATGTAGTAGTTTTCCCATGAGTTCCGGCAACACCTATCCCCTGTCTTGAATTGAATAACCAGCTGAGTACATCCGCTCTTTTAGCTACTGGAATATGTCTTTCAAATGCATCTTTCAATTCTTCGTTTTCATCTGGAATAGCACTGCTATATATTAATAGATCCGGTTCATAATCCTCAAGGTGACTTTTTTTATGGCCGATACTAAAATCAATGTTTCGCTGTACTATCCTGTCAACATAGGAAGTATGTGTAACATCACAACCGCTTACCTCATAACCCAGATCCTTTAAAAGCAGAGCTAAGCCGCTCATGCCTGCTCCGCCGATTCCCATAAGGTGGACACGGTTTATTGTACTGAGATTTCTTTTAATCAGGTCCACTTGAAGACTCTCCCTCCATCATAAAGCAATCATATGCTCCCATATCGTCTCACATGCAATACTGCGACGCAATTCAATGTTCCCTGTTGGCTCTAAAGTATCTCCATACTTTAAAAAAACTGAGTTAAGCCTTTTAGCAAAGGTCTCCAGAGAATCCTTCTCTTCAATCCACATTTCACCTGATCCTTTTTTCAAAAAATATTCCGCATTTTTAAGTTGGTGTGAGTCAGATGATTTAAGCCACGGCACTACAAGTGCAGGGATCCCGTATACATACAATTCTGCAAGGCTGGAAGCCCCTCCTCGTACAACAGCAACGTCAGCAACCGAAAAAACAGGATTCATATCCCATTGTTTACCTGTAAAAAAGACGTTCATCGGACAATTATAAAGTCCATCTTTCTTTTTACCAAGAACAATAAAGTTCCAATTCGAGAAAATCTGTCTTCGAGCAGTCTGGACTATTATCCTTACAAGACCCTCACTTCCAAGCGATCCTCCCATAACCACAACGGTAGGACTATCTCGCAAACTGCACCCTATATGTAGTATATTCCAAGCGTCCATCTCTTGCAATCTTATAAATTTCCTAACCGGTATTCCTACGTGAGAAAAAGAAGTAGAATCGAATGGCTCACATTCTTCCCACCCTGTTAAAACAGATATCCCTAATTTATGAGCTAACCTGGTAACTCTACCGCTAACAGTATTCTGTTCATGGACAGCTACAGGTATACGAAACAATATGGCAATAATCAGAGGGATTATAGAGACATATCCGCCAAATAAAAGACAGAAATCAGGCCTGATATTTTTAAAGAAACCAAATATTTTTCCTGTTTCTTTCATAAGAGCACATGATCTATTCAATATCCTGCGAAACTCCCTTGTACCAAGTGGTGAACCTTCTATATCAAGAACAATGGGGTCAATGCCTTCAGAATTATAAATATCTAACTCTACTTTTCTTGAACCGCACATGTAATATATTTCATTTGTTTTCTTGTTATTCCTGATCCATTTCCCAAATGCCAGCGCAGGGAATATATGTCCACCTGTCCCTCCTGAAACTATAAGAATTCTTTTCATGATCGACTCTCTTTCTTCCTATCCCTTACTATACCTGTTATCAATCCAATTTTAACCCATGAAAAAAGCATGGAACTCCCCCCATAACTCAAGAACGGTAATGGCATCCCCGTTAATGGAAGGAGTTTTGTTACCCCGGCAACATTTATAAAGAATGGTAATAAAAGACTTATTGCAATCCCCCAGATAAAGATTCTATGAAAAGGTGTTAGTAGACCGAGATATATCTTGAAGATACTAATTGTAAGCATAAAGAAAAGAAAGAGAATAAATAGAGTTCCGATAAGACCAAATTCTTCACCTATTGAAGCAAATATAAAGTCTGTATGCGCAGCAGGCAGATATCGGAGTTTCTGAAATCCTCTTCCTACTCCTCGACCTATCAATCCCCCATTGGCAAAAGCAATAAGTCCCTGGATCACCTGATATCCACCGTCTAGTGGCGAATTCCAGGGATCTGCAAATGCAAAATATCTTCTTATCCTGTACCCTTCACTGAAAATCATATAAATACTCAATGGAAGAGTCACAACTCCGGTTAACACTGGCAGAAACCAACCCCGTGCCTCAACAAATATAGCCATGGCAATTATTATTACAAGAATTACTCCTCCCATGTCAGGCTGAAGTAAAAGAGGAGAAATAGAGATCAACGTCACAAAAACGGTTTTGAAAAAAACTCTGAGTTTTCCTTCCAGCTCATTTCTTGTGAGAAGATTTGCAAGGTGAATGACTACAGCTATAGTTAAAAACTCAACAGGTTGGAAACCTATAGGACCAAAGCGTATCCAACGCCGCGCTCCTCCGCCTTCAACTCCAAAGTATCCTGTAATTGTACTTAAAGTAATGATTACTGCAAATATCCAAATGACTCCGGAAAATCTTTTGAGAAAATCTAAAGGGATCTTTGAGACAAAAGACATTAGTGTGAATCCAAGCGCAAGCCAGATTATCTGTCGATAAACAAAAGTAAAAGTATATTCATTACCAGATAATTGAGTCCGACCAGTTATGGACAATATCATCAATACACCCGATAAGCTAAGGACTAAAGGAATTATCCAGATAACAGAATTTCTTTTCGAGTACTCTTTAAGTTCAGCTGGCTCAAATCTATTTTTCAGAATCGTTCTTCTCCTTTGAAAGATTCTTTACAATGCTTTGAAAATGCTCTCCCCTTTTCTTGTAGTTCTCATAGATATCCCAGCTGGTACAAGCAGGTGATAATAGAATATTTGTCCCTTCCTTTGCCAGAGAACTTGCTATATTTACTGCATTTTCCATCGTGTCTGTGATGTAATAATCTGAAAAACCCTCTTTAGAAAGGGCATTCGCTATAAGTTGCCTTTCTTCTCCTATAATGACAGCAGCAACCGCAGAATCTCCTACTTGTCTGGCAAGTGGCGAATAATCCTCACCCTTACCCTTACCGCCAAGGATAATTATCTTGTTCCCTTCAATTGATGATAATGCAGCTATTGTAGCAGCGACATTCGTCCCTTTTGAATCATCTATGTATCTTACTCCATTCAGAACTCTCACAAGTTGACATCTGTGTGGAGGTGGAACAAAACCCTTAAAGATATCATCTTGAAACATGAGATCCTGTATTGATACTCTCAACAGGTCAAGACAGGATAACGCCATTGCAATGTTTTCACGGTTATGATCTCCAATTAGTGGAATACTTATTGCATCTTCAACAAGTCCCTTTATCCCATCCATGTCTCTTAACCAGATATTCTTCTTATCAATGAATATTTCTGCATCAGGATGATATTCACTATTATCAGATGGATCATCCCATGACATCAGGGCAAGTTTCCCTTTTCCTGTAAAGTTGATATTGGGAAAGTCTCTTTTCTGAACTATCACCCATCCATTTTCCTTTACGTTGTTTATAAGTCGGGATTTTGACTCAATATAGTTTTTGTAGGATCCGTGCCAGTCAATGTGATCCGGTGCCAGATTGGTAATTATTGCAGAATCTACCGAAAAACATGATGACCAGTACAGTTGAAAACTGCTTAGTTCCATGACAGTGTATTCCCAGTCCTCTTTTACAATATTGGAAAGAGGCATTCCGATATTGCCTGCCTCAGCAACTTTAAATCCTGCTTTTTTCAAAAGGTAGGACGTAAGTGAAGTCGTTGTAGTTTTTCCGTTGCTTCCCGTTATTCCTATCAATCGACCATTAAGATAGGGGTAAACAAAATCAAGTTCCCCCTGTATCTGGATATTTCTTGAAATAGCATTATTAACCGCCTCAGAATCAGGTGAAATACCTGAACTTAAAAGGATAAGGTCAGCATCCCATGCCCTGCTCGAATGCCCTCCAGTTTCCCATTCAAGTCCCTGATATTTGAGCTTTTCTGTAATATCAACTCTTAAACTATCTTTCATTTCGGAAAGAAAAACCCTGGCTCCAAGATCTTTCGCAAGACAAGCAAGAGCAACTCCGCTTATACCACCTCCAACAACTGTGATCTGTTTACCCATTAAATCATTTTTCTTCATTTAGACAATCTCCAGTATTTATTGAAATATGAGGTTTATAAAGTACGCAATAGAAATAAGCCCTATTGAGTGAATTACCCAGAATCTTGTTACTATCTGGCTTTCGCTCCAGCCCTTTAATTCAAAGTGATGGTGAAAAGGACTCATAAGAAAGAACTTATGTTTAAGAAAATAGATACCTGTAAGTTGAAAACATACTGAAAGGATCTCAAGACCAAAAATAAAACCTAATGGAATGATGGCAATAAGCGTTTTTGAATAAACACATAACGTAATAATAAGTCCCGCAATAAAATGAGATCCGATATCTCCCATGAATATTTTTGCCGGATGAGCATTATGCCACATAAAAGCCGTCAGGATAGCAAGCCCGGTTATATTCATCGACATGGGCAAAGGCCTGAGGGGCAAAAAGATCAGGACAGTGATAAGGGAAATTACGGAAGACCCTGCGGCGAGGCCATCCAGACCATCCGTTACATTTACAGCATTCATAATACCCGTTGTAAAAAAAACCAATAAGGAAATAGCAGCGAAAGGATTTTGAATTTGTATATCCGGAAAAAGGTATATTCCATACTGTGTATAGATCCATACCGACCATACAAGGGCAACAAAGATCTGGAAAAAAAGTTTAATTATTGAACTGAACCCTTCACTTGATTCTCTCAAATATTTTATCCAGTCATCTAAAAACCCGATAAAAGCACACATAAGTGGCAGAGACCATATTTCAACCTGACGTAAAAATGAAATCCCTGACATCATATTGAACGGTATGGAAACAAAAGCTATAAAACAGAATATTACTCCACCCATAGATGGAGTTGACCCCTTGTCATTTTGTATATACTGTGCAGGTCCATAAACTTTCTGAACCTGTTTAAAATTCATACTTTTTAGATATTCTATCCAGTAGTGCTGGGAAATGACCGCAAGAAAGAATATGATGATCCCGGAAAAAACATAACAGTTATTCATAATCAGATACCATCTTTTCAACGATCTTTTCCAGTCTGTTACTATGGGATCCTTTGACCAGGAGAAGTGTCCCTTCTGACAAAAGAGACTTTAGCAAAGGGAACACCTTTGAAATGTTCTCGACCCAGGTAATTTTGTTTCTTATTTCTAAAGATATGGATTGTAACGCAGAATTCCACTCACATCCTACAAGAATTAAGTGGTCAAGAAATTCGGCATCGCCAATTATTTTACTGTGGAATTTGCTGCTTTCTACCCCGAGTTCTTTCATTTCCCCAAGAACTGCAATTTTTTTTGTCCCCCAGCTATAGCGCTTGATAGTCTTCAATGCGGCTTCCATTGAAGCAGGATTAGCATTATATGAATCATCGATCAAAAGCACACCACTGGAAAGATAGGTGCAAAGACCTCTTCCCTTTGCAGGAGATAGATCAAGAGAAGTTATCATTTCAGCTGAAATCGTAATTTTCATTTCACTTGCAACAGCAAGCGCTACACCAAGACAGTAAGCCTGGTGTTTTCCAAATAGACCTGCATTTAAGGGAATTTCTCCGGAAGGCGATTGAAGAATAAACGATAAAAACGATTTATTATTCTTAATATAACATTTTATATTTTCTATGCGATATTTTCCCTGCTTAGAACCTATCCCTGTCTTAATTATAGAACGTTCGAGCAAAGAAATTTCAGTGGACAGATCAGCATTGTCAGCATTATAAAATACCTGCTTCAAAACAGGAGAACCAGTAATTTCCATCTTAGCATTTAAAACTCCCTGAAAGTCTGAAAGACCTTCAAGATGTGCATTGGACACATCAGTGATAATTGAAACAGTAGGAGAATAGTTTCCAACCAGAGCAGCTATTTCTCCAGGACTGTTGGTACCCATTTCAAGTACAAGAATTTCTGTATCCAGGGGCATTTGAAGAACAGTAACTGCGCACCCAACCAGGGTATTATAACTTTTCTCTGCTCCAAAAACATTAAATTCCTGCCCAAGTATTTTTTTTAAAAATTCCCGGGTTGTCGTTTTTCCTACACTTCCAGTAATAGCAATTACTTCTCGAGGAGATACGGAATCAAGATAGACCCTGGCGATCCTTTCCATAAATTCGTAAATATCCCCTTCGAGTAGGATAACTGAAAAGAGAGATCCGGGAGATGGTAACGGAAAATTGTACATTTTATATTTAGCTGATTCTGCCACAATAACCCTTGCTCCTCTTTCCAGTGCTTTCCCAATGTACAAATGCCCATCTGTTTTTTCACCAGGAAGTGCAAAGAAAACATCTCCCCTTTTAACATCTCTGCTATCTATAGATATTGACAGTGGAAGTCTGACATCTTTACCGTAAAAATGCTCTGAATCAGAAGAAAGGAGTTCACTTAAAAAAACATCTGAACTGATCATTTAACGCCATCCCATTCCCTTCATTCTTGCCCATAAAAGGATCGTTTCAAGATCATTGTATGGGATTCTTTCACCTGCCCAAATAATTGAAGTCTCAGGTCCCTTTCCTGAAACAAGGATTATATCTCCAGAAACGGAATCATCCAATGCCTGGAAAACTGCACTTTTTCTGTCAAGTATTGTAGTACAGTTCAACTGTCTCTTTTGCTGTTTTACTCCCTGGTATATCTGTTCAGCTATAGTTGATGGTTCTTCATCTCTAGGATTATCCATTGTTATATAAATGTCATCAGCATAACGGGAGGCTATATTACCCATTATTGGACGATTTTCAGAGTATCGATTACCGCCGAGACCAAAGACGATCTTAAGTCTTCCCTGTTTAATCTCTGAAAGGGTCCTGAGGATATTTTCCAAAGCATCGGGAGTATGTGCATAATCTATGACACAGCAGACGCCATTGTCAAAAAGGTATTTTTCCGATCTTCCGGGAACTTTTGGCATATTCATAAGGCCTGATCGTATAACTTCGCAGGAAAGACCCATTAAATACGCTGCTGAGACAGCTGCCAGTGCATTATACACATTGTATCTACCAGTAAAAGAAGATTTGAGAGCTTTAATATATTTATATCCAGGAAGTTGAAGATCCACCGTAAATCCTTCTGAATTTAATGAAATTGATTCTGGATGCACATCGGCTGAATTATTGTTGATTGAGAAAGTAGTTGCATGATCAATATAAGAACGATATAAACGGTTACCATAATCATCATCTATATTAAATATCGCATTCCATTTTTCCTTCATGTAATTTTTGAATAATAATTTCTTTGCTTCAAAGTAATTGTTGATATTTCCATGAAAATCAAGATGTTCTGCAGTTAAATTGGTAAAGATACCAATATCGAAACGACAACCATTTAATCTTCCTAACTTAAGTCCATGAGAAGATGTCTCCATTACACAAGCCGTACAACCATTTTCTCTCATTCTGAATAACCATTGCTGGATATCTGTAGCTTCTGGTGTGGTTCTGCCGGCATGCATCTCCTGAATTCCGTCATGGTAGGTTATTGTACCCATAAGCCCTGTTTTAAGCCCGGCATTTTCCAAAAGATTTCTCAACATATAAGTTGTTGTACTTTTACCGTTAGTTCCTGTAACTGCTATCATTGTCAGATAGTCAGAAGGGTTCCCATAGATATAAGATGCGATATAACCTGTAATACTTCTGACGGAAGGTACTATGATCTGTGGAAGATCAGAGTCTAAAACATATTCACTTAATACGCATGATGCACCTTTAAGCTCTGCGTCTTTGATAAATTCATGACCATTGAAGTTTCCGCCTGAAATACAGCAGAATAACGAGTCATTCTCCACTTTTCTACTATCAGAAAAGACTTTCTGAATAATGATCTTTCTCGAGAGATCTTTGTTAAGATTTATAGTCCTGCACTCAGGTACAAGCACTTGAATAAATTCAGCTATCTCTGTCAGATTCGGCATGCCAATTCCCCACATTCCAATATCAGATATTCTCAAGATAGAGCATATCTTCTACAATTTTCCTGAAAACAGGTCCGGCAACACTACCACCATAATAAATACCCATTGTGGGTTCTCCTATTACTACTACCATTACATACTCTGGTTTATCAGAAGGCCAGAAACCGGCAAAAGAGGAAACCCATCTGTCCTCCTGATATTCACCCTTTTCTGCTACCTGGGCTGTACCAGTTTTGCCTGCTATTGGTACTAAAGGAGTATTAACCTTGCGTCCGGTACCTTCCACCACAACATCTCGTAACACATGTTTAAGCCATTCGGATGTGTCTTTTGACAAGACCTGGTATCTTGGGTTTCTTTTTCCTTTATAAATCACTTTATTATCACTTGTAGTGGCTTCCTCAACCAGATATGGCCTCAATAGACATCCGCCGTTGGCAATTGCACAAAATGCTGTAGTGAGTTTTAAGGGAGAAACAGCTAATCCCTGCCCTATAGCTATATTCGCAGGCACAACGCCTTTCCATTTATCAGGAGAAGGTATCAATCCAACTTCACTTCCATTGAGTTCCAGACCGGCCGGGTTTCCAAATCCCCAATTCAGGAAAGTATTGTATGTATTGTAAGGATCTATCTTCATACCGATCCTGGACATCCCGACATTGGAGGATTTTACAATAACATCTTTTAAGCTCAGGATCCCATAAGCTTTGGGATCAGAGATATACTTGTCAGCAACCTTTATCCGTCTTGTACATTTAAATGTATCACTTTTGTTAACAAGCCCTTCTTCAATAGCTATCCCGACGGTAATGGGCTTAAAAGTTGAGCCTGGCTCATAAACTCTACCGATGCAGTTATTTCTCATAACTCCGGGTTTAAGAAAAGTTTTTCTATCATTAGGATCAAAATCAGGAACACTCGCCATAGCAAGAATTGAACCATTATTAGGGTCCATACAGACAGCTGCTCCCCATCTGGCCTTGTGGAGTTCTACTCCATCTTCAAGATGTTTTTCAACTATGTACTGGAGCGTAGAATCTAAAGTAAGTCTGACCATCCCGGGATCTTCCAGATGGTTTATCAAAGATATGTCAGAAATATTAAAGTTCAGTCCAGAAGCATCTTTGACAAGGATCTTGGTTTCAGGAGGTGAAAAAAGGACCTTTTCCCAGATAAGCTCAGTTCCTGAAAGTCCATTATCATCTATATCACAATAACCTAATACATGACTCATCAACGATCCGTTTACATACATACGCTTTTTCTCCGGGACAGCATACAACCCCGGAAGACCAATATCCATTATTTCGCTTCCACGCTCATATTTTATTTTTCGGGCAACTGGAACATAACGGCCCTTAAGTTCACCTGAAATCCTCTTAATTGTCTGGGTAGGGAAATATCCGGTCAGTCTTGCAGCATCAGAGGGATCCCAGAACTCTGGATCCACAAAAAAACTAAAAGAAGGAACTGAAATTGCAAGGACCCTCCCCTGACTGTCAATTATAGGACCTCGATCAGTAGAAAGGGATATATGCTTCCAATACTGACTTTGGCCCCTGGATAGAACTCTTGGATCAGGCCAGCAATGAAGTGAGACTAAACGAAAAAAAAAGATAATAAATACAATAAAAACAAAGGGCCAGGGGCTTCGGACCAGTCTTCTTAACACTACCTTATTGCCCCTTTCTTGAGAATTATATACTGCTAATTACCGGCATTTGCTTTTTTAACAAATAGATGGAGCCCGTTTCTGTCCGAATAACTATCAGAATTAGCAGCAAGAGCCCCTTCTGTAACGTCTCCAGCACCATTTCTCGATGCCACCTTTACAGTCATAATTCTGGAGGCCCCCTCCATCCCCAGAGAATTTCTGGCTATACAGAAAATTCGTTCCGGAGACCTTAACATGGAAAGACTTCTTGTCAATTCAAGCTGTTTGATTTCAAGCTCATAGATCTGCTGATTAACCTCCGCTATTTCACATTCAAGGTTATAAGAGCAAAACCTCAGGATCCCAAGTCCAAAGATGAAAATCCCGGCTATAATAGCAGAAAAAACAAGCATCGCGCAAACTGATCTATATATGGAGTCATGATGTTTTCTTTTAATATTCCTGTTTGACGATCTCATCAGATTCACCTTCTGCGGCCAGGATATGAAACATTTGATTCTGTAACATCGACTTTTTGAAAGACTCTCATTTTTGCACTTCTTGCTTTGCTGTTCTTTTCAATTTCCTCATCTGTCGGGATCACCGGTTTTCTTGTCAATATGTTTCCAAGACCTTCCTGCTTCCACTGTCTGAAGGTATGTTTTACTATTCTGTCTTCGAGGGAATGATAACTGACAACTATAATCATCCCGTTATTATTTATTACTGATATGGATGCTTTCAGTCCTTCCCTGAGGTTTTCAAGTTCATCATTTACATATATTCTGAGCGCCTGAAATATTCTCCTTGCCGGGTGTTTTCCCATTTTCCTCTGTACTGGCGCCGGCAGGATATCCCGTATAGCTGCTACAAGTTCTGAAGTCGTTTCAAGATAACCGTTCTTTTCTCTATACCTGACAATACCTTTAGCTAGTTTCCAGGCATGTTTTTCTTCTCCATAGACTCGAAAAATATCTGACATTTCAACAGCACTGAACGTATTAATAACTTCTGCTGCCGTGATTGATTCAACCTCAGTTCCCGTATCATTCATCCGCATATCAAGAGGTCCATCATCCTGATATGAAAAACCCCTTGCTGGTTCAGTAATCTGATAGTTGGAAATTCCCAGATCAAATACCATAACATCTGGTTGAAAATCAGGTTCTTTTCGTATTTGAATAATATCTTTGAAGTTACACTGAAGTGATTCAAATCGATCTCCGTATTTTGCTAAACGTTCTTCTGCAATAGAAATAGCTGTTTTGTCAACATCAATACCAAGAACCTTTACATCAGGAAACGTTTTCAGGAATGCTTCGCTGTATCCACCCAATCCCAGAGTTGCATCAAGGATAATAGAAGGATTTTGCAGTATTTTTATAAACTCGATAATTTCATTCAAAAGAACAGGTATATGCTGCTTCAAAATCCTTCCACCTCTTCTGCTATTTCAGGGAGATCCTCCATTATCTTTGTTCTATAACTATTCCAGTTATCCGTATCCCACAACTCTATATGATCGTTTACTCCAATGAGACATATCTCCTGATCGAGTTCTGCATGTCCTCTGAGAAAGTTCGGAACTAAAATTCGACCTGCCATGTCAATCTGAAGTTCGCTTGCACTTGAAAGCATAAGTCTCATTAATCCTCTTGATTTCCCTTTGGAGAACGAAAGTCCCATAAACTTTTCAAGTACTTTTTCCCATTGTTCTTTAGGATATATGGCAATACACTTATCTATTCCTATAGTAGAAACCACAGCACAACCAAGTTCGTCCCTTAATTTCGCAGGAAGAACAACTCTCCCCTTAGAGTCGATCTTGTGTTCAAAAGTTCCTACAAGCATATTTATCTCCCACTTTATGACATTACATACCACTTTCTCCCACATTACCACCCTAACAATATAACAAATAGGTCCTGAGACTCATTTCTTGGGAACTTTAAATGAGTCTCAGGACCTATCTTTTCATGACCTTAGATAACTAAAGAGTGAATGTACTCTCAAGGGTTACAGTGTTGGATGTTTGTTTCAAATAGTCATCAGCAGGGAGCATTTAGTAAGCCGGGTTCTGTAGTTATGACCATTTATCTAGGATATCCCTCGCGGGGTACCTCAAGCGACCGTACCCGGGAGTCAGCGGGCAACCTCAACCTCCCCTATTCGGTCTTGCTCCGGACGGGGTTTACCTGACTATCCAGTCACCTGGAAGCCGGTGGGCTCTTACCCCACCTTTTCACCCTTACCCTTTCCTTCAGGAAAAGGCGGTATATTTCTGTGGCACTTTCCTTTGGTTCACACCAACTGGGTGTTACCCAGCGTCCTGCCCTTTGGAGCCCGGACTTTCCTCTTCAAAAAAGAAGCGGTCATGTCAAATACTCCCAGCGGAATTTTACCACCATTCAAACAGAAAATCACTATAGAAGGGGCCGGAAAACACAAATTCCGGCCCCTTCTAATTTTTTGCAAATGCCGCATTCTGCGTTTAAGCAGTAATGCTCTTAATGAGACCTTACTATTTCCTTGATCTTCATTAATCTGCTTAGATTTGATCTTTCCTGCTCGTCAAGTTTCATAGTTATGTACTTGATAGTTTCAGAAAAGGAAGGAATCATAACATGTTCAAGAGCGTTAACACGTCTACGGGTCTTTTCGATCTCTGTAGCCATAAGTTTGATAGCTTTTTCTTTAGCTGCAAGCTCTATGAGCTTTGGCAATAGTTTGGAGAAAAGCTCAAGTGCAACATCCAGACTGCCCAAAGAAGTGGCAAGTCCATAGTTTAAAGGGGATCCTTCCTGAACTACCGAATACTCTGGAACAACTACACTCATTACGTTCTGGGATGAAACTCCAAGATCGCATTTTGTTCCAGATATCATAAGAGCCTGTTCAAGCATTGCCGGAAGCGTCTGTGCACGGGCAAGAAGAAAACTGCTGTAGCACTCCATAAGCTCTTTTTCCAGATCTTCCCTCAAAACTTTAGCTTCTTTCGCTCTCTCCAGAAAGGCTTTTATAAGGGCGTCCTGTTTATCTTTCAATAGTTTGTGCCCTCTTTTAGCTACAGTAAGCCTTTTTTTGAGCCTTGATAACTCCATTCTATTGGGGTTTACATTCATTTTTGCCATGAAAAATTCCCCTCTATTCCGAAGTTACTTCTTCGCTGACTTCCTCAGTAACCTCTTCTTCTGTTTCCTTAGCTTTTTCTTCAAGTAGCGGATTGAGATATTTCTCAACATAAGCATCTCTTATTCGTTTTAACTCTGTAACAGGTATCATTGTCAGAAGTTCCCAGCCCTTTGAAAGAGTTTCCTCGTAAGAACGATTTTCGTATTCATCCTGTCTGACATAGCGATCCTCAAAATCATCTGCAAACCTGGCAAAAGCTTTGTCTTCCTCAGTCAATGCTCCTTCACCAAGTATTACCGCAAGTTCTTTCGCTTCTTTACCCCTGGCATAAGCTGCAAAGAGCTGATTCATAAGGTCTGCATGATCTTCACGGGTCTTTCCTTTACCAATACCTTTATCTTTGAGTCGGGAAAGAGATGGCAGGACGTCAACAGGAGGATAGATCCCTCTCCTGTGAAGACCCCTGTTAAGGATTATCTGGCCTTCTGTGATATAACCAGTAAGGTCAGGAATAGGATGTGTTTTATCATCTTCAGGCATTGTCAGAATTGGTATCTGTGTTATTGAGCCCTTTTTGCCTTTAAGACGCCCGGCACGTTCATACATTGTTGCAAGGTCTGTATAAAGATAACCGGGATATCCACGACGACCTGGGACCTCTTTACGTGCTGCAGAGATCTCTCTCAATGCTTCACAATAGTTTGTGAGGTCAGTAAGAATAACAACAACATGCATATCCTTTTCAAAGGCAAGATATTCAGCCGCAGTAAGAGCAAGGCGAGGCGTTGTTATCCTTTCGATTGCAGGGTCATCTGCAAGATTAACATACATAACAGTTCTCTGGATAGCTCCTGTTTTACGGAAATCTTCCATGAAGAAGGAAGCTTCTTCGAACGTAATGCCCATTGCAGCAAAGACAACTGCAAAATCCTCATGTCCACTTATAACAGCAGCCTGACGTGCTATCTGAGCAGCCATCCTGTTATGCGGAAGTCCGCTGCCAGAAAAGATTGGAAGCTTCTGGCCTCTGACCATGGGATTCATACCATCGATAGTCGAGACTCCCGTCTGTATGAACTCAGAAGGGAAATCCCGGGAATATGGATTCATTGGCAAACCATTAATATCAACTCTATCTTCAGGGATTACCGGTGTTCCACCATCAATGGGTTCACCTCTGCCGTTAAAAACACGGCCAAGCATATCACTGCTTACAGGAAGTGTAAGGACCTTACCCAGGAATCGGATCTTTGTAGAGTCAACATCAATATTGTCTGTCCCTTCAAAAACCTGAACCAGAGCCTCGTCAGAAGAGATCTCAAGAACCCTTCCTCTACGGGTCTCCCCGGAGGATAGCTCTATATCAACGAGTTCATCATAACTAACATCCTTAGTCTTCTTAACTACAATCAGCGGGCCCGAAAGATCTGAGATAGTTCTATACTCTTTAGGCAACATCAGTATCGACCCCCACGGATACCAGATCACTTATTTCAGATTTTATCTTTTCTTCTATCTGATCGATGGTATCGATGTCTTTCTCTTCCATATATCTCATTTTGGCAATGTCCACCCTGACAGAAAGTGTAAATACTTCATTCATAGCTGCTCCCTGTTTAAGAGCATCCATTGCGAGTTCATGGAAACGCATGATAATTCTCAACATCTTGAACTGTTTTTCCATGGAAGCGTATGTATCTATCTCATGGAATGCATTTTGGTGAAGGAAGTCCTCTCTAAGCGACTTTGCCGTTTCCATAACCATTCTTTCCGGTTTTGACAGTGCGTCAATACCAACCAGCCTTACAATTTCCTTGAGGTTATCTTCTTCCTCAAGCAATGACATTGCATTGACACGAAGCTCGGTCCACTCGTCATCAAACTGACTGTCCCAATACTCGTCAAGCTTGTTTGTATAGAGAGAATAGCTTGAAAGCCAGTTAATTGCGGGGAAATGTCTTTGATATGCAAGGTTGGCATCAAGACCCCAGAAAACTTTAGTTACGCGGAGAGTATTCTGACTTACAGGTTCTGACAAGTCACCGCCTGGAGGTGATACTGCTCCAATGGCAGTAACAGAAGCTTCTTTTTTATCTTTTCCGAGACATAGAACTCTACCTGCTCTTTCGTAGAATGAAGCAAGTCTTGTACCGAGATATGCAGGGTAGCCTTCTTCTCCAGGCATTTCCTCGAGCCTTCCTGACATTTCTCTCAATGCTTCAGCCCAACGACTTGTAGAGTCTGCCATCAAGGCAACTGAATATCCCATATCCCTGTAATACTCAGCCATGGTAATAGCAGTATAGATACTGGCTTCCCTGGCTGCAACAGGCATATTGGAAGTATTCGCAATAAGAACTGTTCTCTTCATGAGAGGATGCCCTGACTTGGGGTCTTCCAGTTCAGGGAATTCAAGGAGAACATCAGTCATCTCATTTCCTCGTTCTCCACAGCCAACATAGACAACGATCTCTGCCTGAGCCCATTTGGCCAGCTGATGTTGTATGACTGTCTTACCAGAACCGAAAGGACCCGGTACACATGCTGTCCCTCCCATAGCTATCGGAAAAAATGTATCAACAACTCTTTGTCCGGTAGTCAGGGGAATAACCGGTGGTAGACGTTTTGCAACAGGACGTGATTTTCTGACCGGCCATTTCCTCAACATGCATATATCATGTTTTCCATCGTTTGTTTCAAGAACCGCAACAGTTTCTTCAACTGTGAACTTACCTGATTTGATCTCACTGACCTTACCCTCAATGCCGAGAGGAACCAGGATCCTGTGTTCCACAAGTACAGTTTCCTGGATAACTCCCAGAACATCTCCGGGCTGAACCTTATCCCCTTTTTTGACAGTTGGTTTGAATTCCCATTTTTTCTTTCTGTCAATAGCAGGGACATTGATACCCCTTGAAATAAAGTGACTATTAGCCGTTTCCTCTATTAATGCCAGGGGTCTTTGAATGCCATCGTAAAACTGCTCTAGCATCCCGGGACCAAGTTCAACGCTCAAGGGCGCTCCTGTGCTTTCTACAGGTTCCCCAGGTTTAAGCCCTGAAGTTTCCTCGTATGTCTGAATAGATGCCGTATCTTCGCGGAGTTCTATGATTTCGCCAACCAGATTCAGTTCTCCAACTCGAACGACGTCGTACATACTCGCACCACGCATACCCTTGGCGACAACAAGCGGTCCGGAGATCCTTTCAATGTAACCTTTTACGATTTTTTCCGTGGCCACAGCTTATCGCCTCCAGCTCAGAATTCATTATTTCACTGAAAAGATATCCATACCAACAGCTCTTTCAACGCTGTTCCTTATGGATTCTACTCCTGTTCCCATAGAACCCGTAAATCCTGGTATGGGAAGAATACTTAATGCATATTCTTCATTAATTTCGTCAACATTTTCTTTAAAATCCAGATATAACTGCTCCTGGATAAAAACAACGGCATATTTTTCATTTGCCAGTCTGCGTAATATTGAGGGAAAGTCAGCACGATTATCTTCGGTCAGGACCATAGGTTTGACTCCAACAGCCTGAAATGGCAGAACTGTTTCATATTCACCTATCGCTGCCATTGGCTGAGACTGTTCTTTTTTAGCCATTTCGCAATAACCCCCTGACTGAATCCCTGTTTGTATTATTAGCAAGCGCGACCAGAATTATTCGCAGATTCTTGCTTTCCATTTCTTTCTTCCACAGAAAGTAAAGAACACTTTCAGGAGAAAAAGCTCCATAGATCGATTTGGACAGGGTACTTCCTGTGTATTCGTCAAGAACCTTTTCTGCCTTTACTATCAAAGCACTCATGTCGGAAATATCCTGAACATGGTGTAAAGTTCCGCCTACATCAGCGAAAGAGAGGACTCTTCCCCAACTTTCAACAGGTTCTCCAAGAAGCGATAGAAGTCGATCGATGGAGACCCAGCCACCCTCGTGAAGAAAGGTGGATATTTCAGAAACGTCAAGATCCATTCTTTTAAGACGAAAGACATTGCGCAAGTTTTCTGCATCGATCTTGCCCTTTAACCATTTTTGCACAGCATCTACTCCAGTCTTTTCTGAAATCAATTTCAGCTGACTGAAGAGAAGACTGTCAAGAGATTTCTCAATAGCGAGCAGATCATGGTTCTGATCCCACTGCATCAAAGCTTTCGGTAATTCAGAATGTAATCCATAAGGCAAAAGGCGGTAATCTTCACTTTCCACAGCAAGAATAAGATCATCGGTATTTATGCTGCCAAGATTTGTTAATAGATCAAAACGCCTTTCTCCACCTTGTTTCTGAAGTATCTGACTCTTGAGAAGAACCTTAACGTTGTGGAAGTCATATGGCAATCTGAAGAGCTGTATAAGATCCTGATCCGGAACAAATTTGTCAAGTTCTCTGTAAACATAGTCCAGTTCAGATTCTATTACCCTGTCAAACTCAGTGTTAGATTTGAGCTCTACCAGCCATGATGAGTATGGAGTCTCCCCCAGAACTTTCATAGCGCTGTCAAGGTCTTCTGAATCTAGTAACCTCTGCAGCACGCTATCATCCAGGAGTCGATTCTCCATCGCCCGCAGTCGCGCAACTGTATAACCATAACGCTCTGACGGGACCATGCTGCCACCTCCTCCACTAGGCTGAGAACAGCCGTTTCACAACGCCTGCCTCGATATCTTCACGAACCCAGCTCACAAGCATATCAAACGAGCAGTTTGTCTCGATATTGCCATTTTTAAGCACAAAACCACCTGATACTGGAAGTTTTTCACTTGACAAAACCAGATTATAATCATGCTTCTGGTTATATGAATCGAGCCATGTTTTCGTGATCTTTTTCTCCGATTTACCGACAAGCACTTCCTCTTTGCCGGTTTCAACTGCCTTATCGAGCAAAGCTTCGACGAACCCCAGATATTTATCCTTAGACAATGAAGATAGCCCCTGTAAAGCTTCATCGAAAGCATCCTTTATCAAGGACTGCTTCGCTCCAAGCTTGAGTTTATCAACATCCAGCTTAGCGACTATTTCTCGCCTGTTCAGGATCTCAGGTTTTTCTTTTTTGAATCTTGTTGTGTAATTATCCTGAATTTCCTTTATCTGGGCATCTGTTGCATTTTCAATTTTATCCGCCTGTGCTTTGGCCTTGTCGATAATTTCATCGGCTTCTGTTTGCGCATCAGCCTGTATCTTGTTCTTTATATCCGCCAAAGACATTATTTGTTCACCTCAAAGGATTTAGATCTGGATACCGTTAAGCAGAATAATACTCATTAGAAGAGCAAAAACTGCATATGTCTCAACCATTGCAGGAAGAATAACGGCTTTACCGGTTTCTTCTGGACGTTTTGCTATCATCTGAATACAGGCAGCAGAAGTTTTCCCCTGCGCTATACCTGAGAAATAACCAGCAATAGCAATAGGAAGACAGGCAAAAAATACTCCAAGTCCCTGCCACACACTAACTTCCAGAGCTCCACCGCCGCCGAGCAGTCCTACTTTCAGAATTGCAAAAAAAGCAATGAGCAATCCATAAATACCCTGAGTTCCAGGAAGAGCCTGAAGAAGAAGTACGAGTCCAAATTTACCCGGGTCTTCTGTCATTACCCCTGCGCCTGACTCACCTGCAACACCTATTCCAATAGCAGATCCCGAACCTGCCAGTCCCGCTGCTAATGCTGCACCGAGCACTGCCAACATAATTCCGAGAAGATCCATATTGTTAAACACTCCCCTCAATTAAGTAAACTATGATTTTTGATTAATAGCCAACATTAAACATTTTTGACATTTTCTGAAACATCGATGAATCTTGTATTATAGGCAAGCGGTTCAAAATGTTTACCGCCGCCGCTGTAGAACTTGCTGAAGAATTCCACATACTGAAGTCTTAGAGAGTGAACAAAGGCCCCAAGTACATTGACTGCAACACTGAAAAGATGCCCTCCGAAACAGAGCACTATAGCAATTACCCAACCAATGTAAGGAATTCCTGTAGCTAATCCGGATAACATATTAATGATCATTGCAATAGCAGAAGTCGCAAGACCAAGTGCAAGCAACCTGCTATAACTTAATACATCACCGAGATAGGCTGTAACATTGTAAAGACTCAGCACTCCTGAGAGTGCTTTCTGAACAAGACTTTCTTTTTCACGACCCTGTGTAAAAATAAGGATCAGGGCACCAGTTATACCCAGAACTTTCCCGACTGTCAGGAAAGAAGGTGAAAGTTTTCCACTCACTGAACCTCCAAGGAGCATCAGACCGACCAGGAAGACAAGCCATCCTCCATGATCACCAAAAGCAGCAATATAATCTCCGTCCCTCAAGCTTCCGTAAAGAGCCACACAAAGTCCAAAAACGATCTGTACAACACCAAAGGCAAGAGAAATTCCAAGAAATGTCATTGGATCATTCATAGGATCAAGGACTATCGGCATATTTTTAAGCGGCTGTAAGTAATGAAGGAATGGGAAAGCATCGATCATATTACCAAACCAGCTTCCCGTAAGTGCTCCAACAATTATTGACGCAAATCCCGAAAAAACGAACAACAGGAAGAATTGTTTCATTCCTGAAGGCATTTTTTTGTATTTACGAACAAAATACAGGAAAAACCCAAGAGTTAATATCCCGTATCCTCCATCTCCAAGGCACATACCAAAAAAGATGAAAAAGAATGGTGCTAAAAGAGGTGTCGGGTCAATATCTCCGTACTTGGGAGGTCCATAAAGTTTGGTCAGCGATTCGAAAGGGAATACCCAATTCGAATTCTGCATTAATGTCGGTGGTTCTTCATCAGGCATGGGCTGACTTTTTATGACTTCCGTAAGCGAGTCATACTCAGAAAGATTATTATAAACAGTATCAAGATAATCATCTGGTACCCAGGCCCTTAAAACAACTACCTGATCCGTAAATTCTCCACTCTCGAATACTTCTTCTCTTGAGCGAAGAAGAGACCAGTAATCACTAAGAGCCCTGAAAACAGGGACCCAATCTGCAGCTGCTTTTGAAGCATTAATATTGATTCTTTTTTCCTCTTTGTGAAGGGAGACTGTTTTTTTCTTCAGTCTGGCAACTTCATCCGGAACTTTACCTGTTAACTCTGCAGGTATATCTATCCTTGACATACCATTTCTGGAACATATTTCCAAAGCCCTTGCTTCTGTTCCCACAAAATAGAACAAACCTGCCCAGGCTTCTTTGTCTTTTTCTCCAACAGGAACAATGAAACTTTCTGCATCTGCCCCTAAAGTATCCTGTACTTCATTTTGCCAGTTATCCAGTTGGTTTACCGGGATTGTCCCAAATATTCCTTTTGTTTTTTCTGTTCCATGAGAAAGGAATTCCAATGGATATTCAAGGGTCTGCAGTTTACTGAGCATTTCTTGAAATCCAGATATCTGGGATAATTCCGAACGTATTTCGACCAGTCTTCTTTCAAGTTTCCTCATATCTTCAGATACGGAAATTGCATCTGTTGTTTTGGATAGAGATGAAAGATCTTTGATCGACATTGAGGGTTTTTCGCCAAAAGCTCTGGAAACTGGGCTTATCGGATCCTGGTAGTAAGGCTCCAGGAAACGAAGTATGAAACGGGCCTCACTAAGAAAGGAATCAAGCTCCTGAAGTCTGCCTGAAGAATAATCTTCAGATCCATTATCTTCTTCACGGGAAATGATCTCGCAGCCTCCTGTTTCCTGTAAAGAAGCAACTACTGAATCCACGACAGAGTTGTGGACATACAGTTCAAGCTTGTTAATTTTAGCTACGCCCATACTTAGCCATCACCTCTTCCGCAATCCAGGCACCAACAGACTTTAATTTATCCTTATGTTTTTTCTCCAGGGATTTGGCCTCAGCCTGTCCGTCGGACACAACTTTCTGTGCTTTCTCTTCTGCCTGTTCTTCTACCTTTGTAACCTGGTTCCGGTAATTACGATAAGCTTCCTGTTTTGCTTCCTTAACTCGTCGTTCTGACTCATTCTTTGAGTCGGAAACAATCTTTACTGCTTCGCTTTTTGCTTGAGAAACAATTTGCTTTGATTCCGCTTCAACTTCCTTAATTTCTTCTGCAAGATTTGTAGCCATCTGCGCACCTCCTTCCCTGCCTGGGATACAAATCTTTCTATTGTGGTTCTCTGGCGTTAGAGCAAAAACCTGAATTATTCTAATACTCAGGATTTTAGGTGTCAAACAAAGCCTGATAATCACTAATGTTGACCTAATTTGAAAAATACGATATTGGTGAATCTTTCGAATGTTCATTCATCTGTGAGGAAGGTTTAATATATATTGGAGCGGACAACGGGATTCGAACCCGCGACCCTTAGCTTGGGAAGCTAATGCTCTACCAGCTGAGCTATGTCCGCTTCTGCCCGGTAATTATATATATCTGTTACTGTTTTTGCAAGAACCCTTATTGAATTACCATTTACATTTTTACAATTTTTCAAGAATAGCAACAGTCTCAACGTGACTGGTCTGCGGAAACATGTCAAATAGTCGGGCTTTGATAAATCTGTAACCACATTCTGAAAACATGGAAATATCCCTGGAAAGAGTAGCTGGATTACAGGATATATAAACAATGCTTCGGATATTCTGTCTGCAGATATACTCAATAACCTCTTTTTTACAGCCAGCTCTTGGAGGGTCCATAACCACTGTATCGAAAGTTTCTTCGCCCAGTTTATCAAGCAGCATTTCAGCCTTCGCTGCATGTATGGTAACATTGTTAATACCATTAAGAACAAGATTCTGCCTCATGCTTTCAATAGAAGATTTCCAGTCCTCTACAGTTGTTATTTTTTCAGCCAGCTCAGCAAGAAAAACTGTAAGAGCTCCTACTCCACTGTAAAGTTCGAGAACATTGTTATGAATTCGGTTCGATATCTCATTGACTGCATATCTGAAAATATTCGAAGCCTGGTAAGAATTCACCTGGAAAAAAGATGTACCTTCATATTGAAATTGTCTATTCTCAAGATACTCGCATAAATGACCTTTTCCATGAATAGTGATACTTCTATCCCCTATAATGGTATTGGTTCTGCTCGAATTTATATTGACAATAAACCCCTTTATATTTTTGTGTCGACTCTTCAATATTTTGGACATTTTCTGTATTTGCTCCATCTGAAAACTGTCAGGTTGTCTTTTCAGAACAAGGCATATAAATGTTTCTTTAGAAAAAGAACCAGTCCTCAATATTATATGTCTTAGCAGACCAGAATGATTTTTCTCATTGTATCCCGGAAGTTTCAGGTTATTTAATAAATTTGTTATTTGACTATAGATAAGTGCAAGTTCAGGTTCAAGAACTGGACATCCATCTATGGGGATAAGATCATGAGATCCTTTTCGAAAGAATCCAGATCGAATCTGTTTTTCTGAATGTCTTACAGGAAATGATGCTTTATTCCTGTATCCCCACTGCTTAGGACTTGGTACACATTTTAGTATAGGATCAACGGGCATAACATGCCCGATCCTTGAAAATGCATCTTCAACTATTTGTTGTTTCAACTCAAGCTGCAGATCATAACTGCAATGCTGCATCTGACAGCCGCCGCATTTCCCAAACCATTGGCAGTGCGGTGATACCCTTTTCGGATGTGGTTTCACTATTTGTTCTATGTTGCCAACTGCATATTGTTTTTTGCTGAAACAGATATTTACAAATACCTGCTCCCCTGGGATTGCCCCTGGAATAAAGATCACCCGACCATCCTCAAGACGTGAGATCCCTTCCCCTCTGCTGTTTATCCCATTTATAATAACTGGCTTTGAATTAGTATTTTTCATCATTTTTCCACCTGTTCTGATACCGGATTAATTCAAGAACTTGATTATATCAATAATGAAGGGGGACGCGAAATATCCTGCGTCCCCCTTCATTATGTAAACGTATAGTTTTATATGGATGATTTATAGATGTATACTTTCTTTAAACAGTTTATACCCTTCTTCAAAGGCTCTGGAGTTCAAATCTTCAGTTCCTTTAGGAACCGTATCAAGTATAGCTTTTTTTACAGCTGCCGGATCTATAACTTCGTCAAGTTCAAAAACCCTCGCTACACACCCGAGAGCAACCATATTTGTAACTATTTCTCTTCCGAGTTTTTCTCGTGCTGTTCTGACAATGGGAAGATAGTAAAGATTTGAATCTATTCTTGGAAGAGTCTGTACATAGTAGTCATCACATAAAACTCTTCCTCCAGGCAAAGTATCACCAACATACTCACAAGCCTGTTGAGTCAGAATGATCTGGAGATTGGGAGCTATAACTTTAGGATAGTCGATCTCATCTTTTGAAATAATTACCTGAGCCTGAGATTTTCCACCTCTCGCCTCAGCTCCATAAGACTGTGTCTGGGCAACATAAAGCCCTTCAGCATATATTGCCGCTGCCTGAGCAGTGACGTAAGCAGCAAGGATATTGCCCTGCCCTCCTGAACCCGCGAAACGGATCTCATATCTATTCTTCATGATCAGTCCCCCTTTACCCTGTCAATAAGAGAGAGGTATTGTTCAGTATATTCAGGAGCCTTTTTATTGACAAATTCGCCAATAACGATCTTGTCAGCAAGCTCATCTGGAGACATATCTTTTGTTTTATTTGCCGGGATACTTGCATCCTTAAGTCTTTTGATATTTTCGATAGGAGTTCGACATGAGTTTCTTCTCCCAAACTGAGTATGACAACTTGAAACAATTTCAATAACAGAAAAACCCTTATGTTCAATACCATCCTGGATAAACTTCTCACACTGAACCGGATTAGCTATGGTTGTTCTGGCAATAAAAGTTGCACCAGCGCCTTCTGCTAGTCTGCAGATATCAAATGATGGATCCATAACTCCGTAAGGAGCCGTAGTTGCTTTAGCACCACCCGGAGTCGTCGGAGAAGCCTGACCGCCGGTCATTCCATAAATGTTATTATTCATTACAATTGCTGTTATATCTATATTGCGTCTGCAGGCGTGGATAAAGTGGTTACCTCCGATTGCAGAACAATCGCCGTCACCCATTACATCAAGGACCGTAAGTTCGGGCCGGGAAAGCTTGATACCGGTCGCAAAGGCCAGTGATCTTCCGTGAGTTGAATGTACTGTGCATGCATTAATGTAACCTGGCATCCTGCTTGAACATCCTATTCCCGAAGCTATTACAGTTTGATCCGGGCTTTTCCCAAGATCAACCAATGATCTGAGGAGAGCATGAAGAATTATTCCGTGGCCACAACCAGGGCACCACATCTGCGGGAAAAACTGGGTTCTTAACCAATTGATTACTTCTGGTCTGGGCATGATCAGACCACCTCCTGGATAGCGCGGAAAATCTCATCCGGTTTGAATAGTTCGCCATTTACAAGATTCCTGGGTACTACCTTTGCTTTCCCATGCACAGCTCTGTCAACCTCAAGTACCATCTGGCCGCAATTAAGCTCAGGTACTATTATCGTTTTAACTTTTTTGGCTAACTGATATATCTCCTTGTCTGGGAAAGGCCATAGGGTAACTGGTCTGAAATGGCCTACTTTAAGTCCCCTTTGACGGGCATCTTTGACAGCCCTCAGACTTGATCTTGAAACACTGCCATATGAAAGAACTATGGTATCAGCATCTTCAACTTCATAAGTTTCATATTCTACAATGTCATCTCTGAATCTATCGATCTTTCTTACCAGTCTTGAAATATTCTTCTCGACATCCTCTTCCTTTGCAGAAGGAAAACCAAAATCATTATGTGCAAGACCTGTTATATGCCATCTATAGCCATCTCCAAATGATGCCATAGGTGGAATATCATCCTCCGGGTCAGCCTGATAAGGAACAAAGTTTTCAACAGTAGTTGACGGTTTTTTCCTGTCAACTATGGAATATGATCCCTCCGGCGGAATAAATACCTTTTCTCTCATGTGCCCAAGAACTTCATCACTTAATATCAATACTGGCTGACGATATCTCTCTGCGGCGTTAAAGGCTTTTATCGCTATTTCAAAACATTCCTGAACCGATGAGGGAGAATAGGCTATAGTTCCATGATCCCCGTGAGAACCCCATCTTGCCTGCATAACATCCATCTGACTGACCTTTGTTGGTACTCCGGTAGATGGACCGCCTCTCATTACATCAACTACTACAATAGGCAACTCTGCCATATAGGCAAGACCCAGATTTTCCTGTTTGAGAGAAATACCCGGTCCTGAAGAAGCAGTCATAGACTTATACCCTGCCATGGATCCACCAATTGCAGCTGCGATACCAGCGATCTCGTCCTCCATCTGGATGAATCTGCCTTCTAAAGTAGGCAGTCTTCTGGACATTTCTTCCATTATGTCAGTAGAGGGGGTTATTGGATATCCGGCAAAAAATCTGCAACCAGCAGCAATTGCTCCTTCAGCTATAGCCTGGTTTCCTTGCCAGAAGGCAGTCTTAAGCATCTTTTGATCCCTCCTCCTTCTTTTCCCTGACTGATATTGCCAGATCGGGACAGATATTTTCACATTGCCTGCAACCTATACAATCATTTTCACGCGCTGGGAAAGCACTTAATCTTTCATTTAATTCCAGAACTTTTTTGGGACAGATCTGGACACACAGGTTACAACCTTTACACCAACTACTGTTCACTACAACTGTGAACTTTTTAGCCATTTAGCCCCCTCCAGTAAAATCGAATTTTTTAACACTTGATAAACACTCGTTATTAAGATTGATCTTCAAACTAATTGTATTTCTAAAATAGGATATACTTAGTTTATGATTTTTACAAGTATCATTTATTAGTTTTTTGGAATTGCGGAATTTTTAAATTTATAAGGGTTTTATAAAACATTACTGACCACAAACAATCAGGAGATCTACTACTTTCATCTTGAGGAACCTGAATATGTTACATTATGAAACTAAAGAACTGGAAGGATAAGTAACATACACTATCCGGTTTGAGGAGGGGCCAGGTAAACAGGACTTACCAGAGAGGGGGATCTGGCTTCTGCTAATTTTGAATAGCCTTTCATAGAAACGTTCAGACCACTGGAAATGGAAAAAACAAAGTTTTTGAGTCCGGTATCTGAAAGTATATTTTCAGCAATATCAGGTTCAGATGTATAGCAGGGAATATCAGTTCCAAGCTTCCTGATATATTCAGTAAGTTGCTCAGGATAATAGATCGAGGGACTTGAAAAAAAACCTTGGTAATTTTCTCCCGTTACCTCATAAATAACTCCAAAGACCCTTTTCTTTCCATTTGGAATGACAGATAGAGCAGGTTGATTACCTGGGTGGGATATGGGAACCAGAGTTTCAAGACTCGATACTGGGATAAGCGTTATGTCAAGAGCCTCAGCAAAACTTGCAGCGTAGGTCATGCCAATTCTTATACCTGTAAAATATCCAGGTCCTGATGTAACCGCGATAGAATCAAGCTGTTTATATTTTCTTTGACAGCACTCGAAAAGCTCCTCTACTAATCCAGGTAAGATCGAAGCCTGTTTCCTGCCTATGTTCATATTTGTTTCACCAAGCAGTTTTCCGTTTTCAAGAAGTCCAACATTAGTCCATCTACTGCAGGAATCTATTCCAAGTATAAGGGCCATAGTTCAGATATCCCCCTTTAAAAATTCATTGATAAATTTACTGAGTCTTATTGAAGCTTCCTTTCCTTCAGATGCAAGTATAAAGGACCTGTTGTATGGTCTAGATAACAAAAGATTGCCATTTTCATCTGTGTCAAAGTCTATTCTTATATTCCAGATATCAGATCCAGGTTTTTCGGTAAGTCTTTCAGGCCATTCAATAATAACCAGGAATCCATTAGAAATATAATATTCGATATCAAATTCCTGTTCCGAGCATTTATTTATCCTGTAAAGATCAATATGTGCTATCGGCAACGAACCACTATATTCATTGACTATGGTAAATGACGGACTTCTTGTATTATCTGCACCCAGGGCATGAGCAAGAGCTTTTGCTATTACTGTTTTCCCGGTTCCAAGATCTCCAGAGAGAGTTATAACAAGTCCTGGGAAAACATATCTGGCAAGTCCAGTTGCAAAATCAATAGTGTCCTGAATTGAACAGGATTTTGCAGAAAAGTTATCTTCAATGTTCAAAATAGCCACTTCCCCCATTAAATTTAATTTCACCGGGAATTTATTATGACCTGAGTTCGGTTAACACTGAAGGTATGGTTTCCGCAATATTTCGGGCCAGTACTCCATCAACCCCTATTGAATTATATACACGATTCCCGCATTTCCCGTGTATCCATGCTCCGGCAAAAGCTGATTCAAATAGCGGAATACCTGACGCAGCAAGTGATGCAACACATCCGGCCAGAACATCTCCTGAACCCGCTACAGAAAGAGAAGGACTGCCTTCTCTAATTATTACTGTTCTTTCACCATTGTCCACGATAGTGTTAGGTCCCTTCAGAATGCATACTCCCCATTTGAGGCCAAGTTCCCTGGCAATTTCAAGCCTGTTATTCTTAACTTCCTTTGAAGAAACACCGGCTAAACGAGCTGCTTCACCTTCATGCGGAGTTATAATTGTATTCTTCCTTATACTCAATGTTCTTTTAAGCTCAGAAAGCCAGAAAAGCCCATCTCCATCAACTACAAGTGTTTTTTCCCAGGTATCCCAGATCCTGATGAACATTTGTTTTCTGATTGGAGACCTGCTAAGACCTGGTCCAATAAGAGCAACTGATGCTTTATCTTTCCATCGACAGACATTCTCTTCAAATTCCCTTAAATAATCTGATGGATCAGTTGTCTGTATTCCGTATGAAATAACCTCCGGAATCATTGTTCCCAGGGATCTGTCAACAGAATTATCACCTACTGATACCACTATTCCACTTCCTGTATAAAGTGCTGATAGAGATGAAAGTACGGAAGCCCCTTTGTATTCTGAAGAACCTCCAAGTATCAGCAGAGTTCCACGATCCCCTTTATGTATGTCGTTCCTTCGATGAGGTATAGCCAGCCTTACCTCATCTGGCCCGGCAACCAATGCTCTGCTATGCTGTTCGTTCAGTATAAATCTCGAATCTACTCCAATACATACAGTTTCGATCACACCTGTATATTTTGAAGCTGGCATGACAAACAGTCCAACCTTTGGAGCAAGCATTGTAAGAGTAAGAGATGCAGATATAGCTGGCTCAAAAACTTTACCCGTATCTGGATCAATTCCACTTGGGAGATCTATTGAGACTACTTCTGAATCTGTTCCTGTTAGCGAAATAAGACGGGCAATTTGTCCTCTTGGAGAACCAGAACTCCCTGTCCCCAGTAAACAGTCAATAATAAGATCAGAACTATTGATCTTCTCAAGAATATTATTATCTGAAACTTCCCGGGATACAGATATTTCCAGACCAAGTTTTTCTGCAGTAATATAATGTGTTCTTGCATCTCCCTTTAAATTGGATGGATCCACGGAAGAAATAATCCTGACTTTTAACCCGGAATTTAAAAGATGTCGAGCTATTACATAACCATCTCCACCGTTATTCCCGGGACCGGCAAGTATGCATGCACTGGAGGGTGAAAAGATTTCCAATATCTTCCGGGCAGATATCAGACCTGCATTTTCCATGAGCACTTCTCCGGAGATACGTAGCTCATCAATTGCTCTTCTATCTGCTTGTTTTATTGAAGCACTGGTAAAAAGATAGATATCTAACTCACCTCCAGTATTACAACTGCAACTGTAAGATCATATTCATGACTAATGCTTACCCAGGTCTTAAGATTACCATCAGGAGCAATAGTTTCAATAATCTTTTGTGAGATTCCAAGCACAGGTACAGGATTTGTTCTGTCTAACCATACACCATGGAAAACAACCTGAAAAAGGCCAAGACCGCTTGCCTTGGCAAAAGCTTCTCTGGCAGCAAAAGAAGAAGCAAAATGTTTCTCGGGGTATTTACCTGATTTTGAATAGTTTATCTCCTCTGGAGTGAATACCTTTTTAACAAAATGACTATTCCTTATTTTACTCTTCATCCTGCTGCTAGAACAAAGATCAACACCCAGTCCTTTAATCACTTTATGACACTCCTCAAGAAAAAATAGTTCAAGGCAATATAAGGAACTCTGAGAATATTATATATCAAACAACAAAAAAGCGGCCTTTTAGGGCCGCTTGGAACGCCTATTGGTGGGTGGTACAGGACTCGAACCTGTGACCTCTTCCGCGTCAAGGAAGCGTTCTTCCTCTGAACTAACCACCCAATGCTGCAAGATTGTACAATTCCCTATAACTGTTGTCAACTGGGCTTATGAATTTCAATTGCCTGAAATCATCAGAATTTCAGATTAATGTAATTTTTAAAGTTCTTTGAGACACTCTCTGGAGATCTCCATCCCTTTGGCAATATCTTCAACAGGAACGTTGAGAGCAGGTCTGTAACGAATTGACCTTGATCCGCATGGCAGGATCAACATCTTTCTGGAATGAAGAAGTTTAAGAAGTTTATTACGGGTGTCAGTATCCGGAAGATCATATGCACACATCAGGCCTTTTCCTCTTACATTGCTTATTACAGGAAACTCGCTTTGGAGTTCATGCAGAGAATCCTGAAGGATCGGCCCCGCTGTATTGGAAACATGATCAAGAATATTTTCATCCCTGTATATCTCAAGGAATTTTTGTGAACGTACCATATCAACTATATTTCCACCCCATGTGGAATTCAGTCTACTCGAAATATCCCAGCAGTTGGCATTTGTTTCATCAAGCCTTGGCCCAGCACATATCCCGCATACCTGTGCCTTTTTCCCAAAAGCAAAAATATCCGGCTTTACTCCATGCTGCTGCCAGGCCCACATTTTCCCTGTTATCCCCATACCGCACTGTACTTCATCAAAGACCAGAAGAATTTCATTTTCATCGCAGATCTTCCTGAGGGACTTGAGGTATTCAGTTCTAAAATGATTATCTCCTCCCTCTCCCTGAATAGTTTCCAGAACTATGGCACATATCCCATCCGGATCATCTGCAATAGTCTCGTTTATCTGTTTTATTGAAACATCCTCCGCCCATTTGATCATTTCAAGATTATTTTCAAGAGGCCAGAATATTTTCGGATTAAGAACTCTTTTCCAATTGTCAAATTTGGCAAAATATTTTACTTTATTAGGGTCATGTGTATTAGTCATGCTCATTGTATAGCCACTTCTACCGTGAAATGCTTCATTGAGATATATGACTTTAGTCCCTTTCCTGCCTCTAAAAGCGTCCCCTTCGTTAATAGCTCCCCTTAATAACAGTTTCCGGACTTTCCAGTCCATTGCTGCTTTAAGGGCATTTTCAACTGCAAGAGTCCCGTAATCTATAAAAAAGAGGTGATTAAAACCTTCAGGTACTGCAATTTCACCAAAGGTATTAACAAACTCGGCAAATTCTTTTGTATAAATATCTGAATTGGAAACTTTATTTATCGCAGCTCGAAATATCCGATCCTTGAATTCGTCAGTTTCAAGTTGCGGATGATTCATGCCAAAAGGAGCGGATGCGAAGAAAGTATAAAAGTCTATCCAAGATTCTCCACTCACAGCATCAACTATATGACTACCCCTGGAACGTTCCATATCAATAACAATATCAAAACCGTCCCTTAGAAGCCAATTCGAAATTGAGGACAGTACGTTCTCGGGCGCAATGTTGTAATTCGCGTTTTTAGACATTCTGCTAACCTCCTAAAAAAATTGAGAAAATTACCTTCCAAAGAATATATCAAGTAAGAAACTTATTCAACTTGAAAACTTGATTATAAAAAAAGATCCCATCTATTCAGATTTGTGCTGCATTGTATAAAAAACTTAATTCAGTTGTGCTGGGAACAAAAGATCACATACTCATTATTTCTGTGTATCTAAAGAGATCTTAAATATATTCACTGATGATCCCTTAAAATATTTTTCAAGCAAAGAATCAATAAAAGATTCTGAGTTTAGTCAAAATCTACTCTTGAAAGGTAATAGATCATGATCGTAACAGCTAAAATGTCAGCTGATCCGCCGGGGTTGATATTTTTGTCAATAAAGAATCTATCCATATCAGAAATGGCATTTTGGCCCTCAATTGTTCCCATTCCACCTATTGATAATGCACTCTCGGCCATTGGCCTAACTATGTGATACAAAGCATCGGGAGATGATCTTGACATTACATTGGTATCATCAAGAAGAGTGATTATTCTTAACAGGGTATTAACTGAGGAGTCGTTCAGACTCATTCCCCTTTCAAGGGACATGGACAGTTCCCTTAAACTTCCTTTGAAAACACAAGGAAGACCAGCTTCAACTTCACCACGAATTCCTTTGATACCATATTTGAGATAAAGAGACTCCCCCTTGGTGAGATGTCTCTTTGTCCGCTCATCTAATTGGTCAAGTTCTCTTTTTACTATCCCGAAAGTTATCTCACGGACACGCTTTGAAAGAATTTCTGGTTCTATTGGAAAATAACCATCCCTTATAAGCGTTCCAGCAGCAGAACATACTAATCCCATCAAAAAGATCAGCCCTTTTTGTGTGTTTACACCTCCTGTAACTTTAAACATCCATTTTTCTATGTTTCTTCCATATTTTCGTAATTCCGGTAATAATTCACTGATCTTACCTTTATGTTCAATACCGATCTTTGCAAACCCGGGAAAAGAAACACTAAGTACAGAAGAACTAATAGTGAAAAGCACAAAATCCATATCCTGATTCGCGCCGTTATTGTGTCTGTCAACTAAACCAGGTTTTGGAGTGCAACTCAATTCTAATAAGACCCCTTTTATTGCCGTCTCTCCGATCATTTCTGCATAAGACTGGATTTTAGCCACATCTAACAAAAAAACCACTCCATGTTATTCAGAATATTTCATTATTCTTTTAATAAGATTATTTGAGTTTAGGTTAAAGATATCACGATTTTGTTGATCACTAAAAGAATTTCTGTTCTGATAGTTTCACTCTATCTTACTAAAATTGGAAAATATCATAATATCCTGTATATTAAAATTAGAATATTATATCTTTTCAATGATCTTTTAAGGCAATACTGTCAGAAATCTTTCAATTCATATCTTACAGTTAACCACGAAACAAACCTCTTAATGATTGGTTAGAAGGGAGATTCCTTATGAAAGATCTGAAGATTCTTGGACAATGGAATTACGAGGAAATAATTCCGAAAAACGGATATACGGGAAGAAGTCTTTACATCGATGTAAGTGGTTATACATGTGATTCAAGGCCAGTTTCTGAGTCAATGAAGTCAAGGTTTACGGGGGGAAGAGGTTTCGGGCTTAAGTTATTATGGGATGCTGTGGATAGCAATACGAAATGGGATGATCCTGAAAACGAAATTGTAATATCAGGTGGACCTTTATGCGGGATAACCCAATATCCCGGAATGGGAAAATTCTACGCCGTCTTTCTTTCTCCTCTCTCTGAACAAACTTACGACAGCAATTCCGGTGGACATTTTGGCCCCTTACTGAAGTTTGCTGGATGGGATGCCGTTGAGATTCAAAACAAATCAGAACAGGATATCATTGTTTTTATTGATGGTGACAATGACAGGGTTCAATTCCTGGAATCCCCTTTCATAGATCTCAATAGTTACAACATTACTGAATCACTTCATGAGCATTTTTCGGATTGCGAAGATGATAAAAGATCGATTTCTGTGATTTCTACAGGTAAGGCATCTGAAAATTCTTTCTGGGGATGTCTAAACACCAGTTTTTATGATACCAGGCGAAGTTCTTTTCGCTTGAAACAGGCTGGAAGGGGCGGAGGCGGAACTATACTCAGAGATAAAAAGATCGCAGCTATAGTAGTAAAAAAGAAAACTTCCAAGGATATCCAGCATGGAGTAAGCGACTTTGAAACACTAAAGAAAACCGGAATTAAGGCCCATAAAGAGATGTTCCAGCTCGACCATCTCCAGTGTAAGATGAGAACAACCGGAACAAGTCACCTTGTTGAAATAATGGATCAATATCATCTTCTCCCTGTGAACAACTACCAGTTTGGCCAGCATAAAGAAACTGAAAAGATCACTTCAAGTGTATATGCTGATATCTATACTCAGAATATCCCGGACGGATGCTGGTATGGCTGTACTATGGGATGTTCAAAATCAGTTGACAGTTTTGAGATCCAGACCGGGCCATCGAAGGGAAAGATCGTCAATGTTGATGGGCCTGAATATGAAACCTGTGCTGCTCTTGGTTCCAATATTGGAATATTTGACCCTTCATGGACAATTGAGGCCAACTACTATGCTGACTATTATGGATTTGACACTATTTCAATGGGAACAACTATGGCTTTTATATGTGAATGTTTTGAAAGAGGATATCTTTCTCCAGTCAATACTGAAGGACTGGATTTAAAATTCGGTAACAGAAAAGATCTGATGGAACTGATCCATAGAATGGCAAACGGTAAAAGCTATTTTGCAAATCAGGTAAATAAAGGCGTAAAAAGGATGAAAGAAGCATTGATTAAGGAATATGGAGCACCGCAGGATATCATTCAGGATATAGCAATGGAGGGACAGGGAGTCGAAGTATCTGAATATGTGAGTAAAGAATCCATTGCTCAGTGGGGGGGATATTTCCTGACTCTTAAGGGACCTCAACATGATGAAGCATGGTTGATAATAATGGACCGCGTTGACAAAAGAATACCCACTTTTGAAGACAAGGCAGAAGCTTTACATTACTTCCCGCTTTTCAGAACATGGTTTTCTCTTGTGGGAGCATGCAAACTTCCATGGAATGATATCGAACCTGCAGATAACAGTACAAAATACCCTCCCTACGAAGCTGCAAAAGTTCCAGAACATCTCCAGAACTATGTTGATGTTTTCAATGCAGTCACTGGACGTACAGTAACAAGTGAAGACCTGATTCTTATGTCAGAGAGAATTTATAACTTCCAGCAGCTTTTCCAGATAAGAATGGGTAAAGGCACAAGAGAATTTCATAATATCCCCTATAGGGCTATGGGTCCAGTATTCCCCGCGGAATGGAATGCACGAAAAGAGTATTATGATCAGGAACTGAAGGAAAATGGAATAGACCCTTCACAAATAAATGTTGAGAGCAAGATCGAGAAGTTAAGGAAAATTAGAATGAAGCAATGGAATGATCTTGTTGACACTGTTTATTACAGACGTGGATGGGACAAAAGAGGTATCCCTACAATTGGCAAACTAAAAGAGCTCGGTATGGACTTACCGGAACTTGTTGAACTCGTAAACAGGGTTTCAAAAGCAGAGGATCAGTATGATTAAGTAATATTATAAAGAGCAGAGAGGGAAAGATGAGAAAAATAGATTCTCTTTTCCTCTCTGCTCTTAATAGTTACAAGTTATTTTTCATTATCCTCTTCCAACTGTTTCCATGCCTGTTCACGAACGATCTCAGCAAGTTGATTACCTCTTTTAGTTGCAGCTGTAACAGCATTCATAAAGTTTGCTCTGATCTGTGAAACTTCAAGTTCATAAATACCTTCAATGGTGGTACCTCCTGGGGTCAGAACCTGATCTCTAAGTTCCGCAGGATGAAGACCTCGCTCAAGAAGCAGTTCTGCAGCGCCTACAGCAGTATGAGCTGCCGCTCTGCATGCAAGATCTCTAGGTATCCCGACCTTCAATCCGCCAAATGTCAAGGCCTCAATGACAGTATAAAAGTAAGCTGGTCCTGATCCTGAAATCGCTGTCAGTGGATTCATGAAACGTTCCTCCACCTTTTCTACTTCACCCATTGTAGCAAATAGAGATTCTATCAGCTTTGCCTCGGAATCCTGAACTAATTTACAGGGACAATAGACTGTAAAACCCTTTTGTACTGCAACACAAGTATTTGTCATTGCTCTTACCCATTTCACATCAGGGAAAACTGATGTTAGAAGATCCAGATCAAGTCCTGCTGCCATAGAAATACAAAGTTTGCCGTCCATGACATCTGACAACTCACGTGCAGCAGGAATGACATTGTATGGTTTCAATGCAAAAAATACTACTTCAGCTTCGGAAACAGCCCTTTTATTATCATTACTTACAGTAATACCAAAATTTTCAAGATCCTTTGCCTTTTCAGGCCTGCGTCTTGTCGCATGAACCTGATACCCATTTTTGGCCATATTTTTTGCAATTGCACTTCCAAGTACACCAGCTCCGATAACTGTAACTCTCACTCCATTAGAGTTCTGTTGTTCTGTCATTTAAATTCCCCCGTTTAATAAAATCTCGCTCCCAACTTAATAATCCCACTGTTGTTATAAGGACCGGATATTCCTGAACCATTCATATATACCAATAGCGCCTGCAACACTTACATTAAGGGAGCCAGTCGTGCCAGCCATAGGTATCTTTCGTAAATCATCACAATTCTTTTTAACAAGCCTTGAAAGACCTTCACCTTCAGAACCAAGGGTTAGAACTGTTCTTTCAGGAAAAGGGGTATCCCAGACCGTATTCTCTGCTTTATGATCAAGCCCTACTATCCAGTAACCCTTTGATTTTAACAATTCTATTGACCTGTTAAGGTTTACAACAGAAACCACCGGCAACCTTAATGCAGCACCTGAACTAACTTTGATCACAGTACCATTTACTGAAACAGATCTGTCTTTAGGAATAATTACTGCATCAGCGCCTGCTGTTTCGGCAGTTCTCAATATCGCCCCAAGATTGTGAGGATCTTTTAGATGATCCAGCAACAACAGGAGAGAGGGGCTATTCTGCTCAATATTTTTTGAAATAAGATCTTCCAGAGAAGTTAAACACAAGGGCTGTGCATATGCCAGAACACCTTGATGGTTTTCTTCACATTCTGAATCGATAACTTCACTGGCCACGATATCATATCGGACCCCTTTCCCCTTTGCCAGAGAGATCAGTTCCTCCTGAGTACTGGCCTTGATCCTTTTTGAAATAATTACCTTACTGCATCTTTCCGGGAAGTTCTGCATAAGTGTCATCACTACATTTTTTCCCCAGCAAAGAATTTCTTTCTGTTTTTCCGCTCTCAAAATCTTTAAATACCTCCTTTTGTGACAAGATCATTGACATAGTCTCTTAGAAAGTGAGCTGTATACCCTCTGCCCTTTTCTATTATCTCTCTCGGATAACCTTTATCTACAAGATTTCCGCCTGCGGATCCTCCTTCTGGACCAAGGTCGATGATATAGTCACTTGAAGCAAGGACATCAAGATTATGCTCAATTGTAACAACACTATTCCCTTTTTCGACAAACCTGTGCAGGATCTTGAGTAGATTTCTGACATCAGTATAAAAAAGGCCTGTTGTAGGTTCATCAAGCAAGTATAAGGTATGCCCACTGAAACGCTTGCTTAACTCCTTTGCAAGTTTTACTCTTTGAGCCTCTCCCCCACTTAATGTAAGGGCTGACTGCCCAAGTTTCATGTATCCGAGACCTGACTCCTGGAGCAGATATAACTTTGATGATATTCTTGGAATATCACCAAAAAATGCGGCCGCCTCGTTTACTGTCATATTAAGAACCTCGGCAATACTTTTGCCCTTATATTTGATTTCCAGAGTTTCTCTATTATATCTGTTACCATCACAGACCTCGCAGGTAACATAAACATCCGGCAGGAATAACATTGAAACCTTAACTGAGCCTGCCCCATTACATGCCTCGCACCTTCCACCTTTAACGTTGAAACTGAAACGCCCGGGGGAATATCCTCTGATCTTTGCTTCCTGAAGATTTGAAAAGAGCTCTCTGATCAAAGTAAACACCCCTGTATAGGTAGCAGGATTCGATCTTGGCGTTCTTCCTATCGGACTCTGATCAATAAGAACCACATTTTTCAGATATTCCCAGCCAGTTATTGAGATATGTTTCCCCGGCTTTTCTCTGAAATTCTGGTCCAACTGTCTTTTCAGGCCTTTAAACAGTACATCATGAGTGAATGAACTTTTGCCAGATCCTGAAACTCCTGTGATACAGGTAAACAAACCCAGGGGAATATCAACATTTATCTTTTTGAGATTATTATGCTCTGCACCTTTGACTGAAATCCAGTTTCCCACAACCTTATTACATCGGGAAGAAGGTACTATACCACTGGCTTTACCTAACAGCATGGGAGCGGTCAATGAGCCTCTTGTCATAAGATCTTGAGCATTTCCGGACTGAACTATAGAACCACCCAGTTCTCCTGCTGCAGGTCCCATTTCAATAATATGGTCTGCAGCTAACATTGTGTCACGATCATGTTCAACCACGATCACAGTATTTCCCAGTTCTTTTATAGAAATTAGCGTTTTCAATAGTCTTTTAGTATCACGGGGATGCAAACCTATTGTCGGTTCATCGAGAACATACATTACCCCACTCAGCTTTGAACCGATCTGAGTAGCAAGTCTTATCCTCTGGCTCTCACCTCCGCTTAATGTGTCAGCTCGTCTTTCAAGATTAAGGTAACCAACACCAACATCCACAAGGAATGAAACCCTTTTTGTCAGTTCTCTTAGTATCTGTCCCGCTATCTTCTTATCCTTACCTGACAATTCAAGGCCATTCAGGATATCCTTCAATCCTGTAACCGGAGTACTAACAAAATCAGCAATAGTATACCCGCATACTTTTACCATTAGAGCTTCCGGTCTTAGTCTTAATCCATTGCATTGTTCACAGATATCGTCATACCTGTATCGTGCTAGATCATCAATGACATTTTCAGAATCAGTTTCCCTCCATCGACGTTCAAGCCACGCTAAAAGTCCCTCAAAACGTCCCATGTAAGTTCTCCTATGACCCTTTTCATTGAAAACAAGAGGAATTCTCTGCTCAGATCCATGAAGAATAAATTCTTTAATATCCTCCGGCAGATCATTAAATTTTGTACTTATATCCCATTGATTATATTCAGCAAAATGAGCAAGTTTCGTCAGCATGTAATGTTTTTTCCCCCAGGGTAGAAGGGCTCCATTAAATACCGACCTGTCCGGATCAACAGAAAGATCCTCTGAAAAATACTGATGACTTCCCAGACCAGAACAGGAAACGCATGCCCCGGAGGGGCTGTTGAAGGAAAAGAGCCTGGGTTCCACTGCAGGAAGCGTAATATCACAATCGGGGCAGGATGAGTTCTCGGTGAGAAGTTTTTCTTCGCCGTTCTCATCAAGCACTATTAAAAAACCTTCACTCAATCTCAGTGCAGCTTCTACAGCTTCAGTTATCCTGCTTCTTCTTTCCTCAATAACTTTCAATCGGTCAATGACAACTTCTATGGAATGTTTTTTATTCTTGTCCAGGGGAATATCCTCTTCCAGCCATAACTGAGTACCATCTACCCTTACTCTCATATAACCTTCCTTACGATTACGGGCAAAAAGATTCTTGAACTCCCCTTTTTTTGACCGAATCTGGGGAGCCAGGATCTGTATTTTGTGATCAAGGTAGGAAGTAAATATAATAGCAACGATCTCATCCAGGCTGTAACTTCTGACAGGTTTACCACATGATGGACAAAATGGCACACCTACCCTTCCAAAAAGAAGTCGGACATAATCATATATTTCTGTTACAGTACCAACGGTAGACCTTGGATTATGAGAAGTTCCCTTTTGCTCTATTGAGATGGCAGGTGAGAGTCCAGAAATATCATCAACATCAGGTTTGTCCTGTATACCTAAAAACTGACGGGCATAAGAAGATAATGATTCAACATAGCGACGCTGTCCCTCCGCATAAAGAGTATCAAAGGCAAGTGACGATTTACCTGAACCTGATGGTCCTGTTATAACTGTCAGCTTATCTTTTGGTATTTCTATATCTATATTTTTTAGATTGTGTTCTCTTGCGCCCTGAATCTTTATCATTCGATCCACTATATCCAACTCCTCGAGTTTTATCAGAAAGGATATCTCTTATCCTGGCTGCCTTTTCAAAATCAAGTTTTTCAACGGCTTTCCACATTATTTCTTCAAGAAAGTCAATTGGCATTTCTATCATATTTTCAGGCTCTGCAACCCTATCTACCTTCTCCTCATTCATAAGCTCTTCCGGTAAAAGGCTTACTATCTCCTTGGTGATCGACTGAGGTTCAATATTGTTCCGGACATTGTACTCTATCTGTTTAATTCTTCTTCTTGAGGTTTCTTCCAATGCTGTCTTTATACTTCGAGTTTCTTCATCTGCATAAAGAACAACAATACCTGCAGTATTTCTGGCAGCTCTACCCATTATCTGTATCAAGGACCTGTGAGACCTAAGAAAACCCTCTTTATCCGCATCCAGGATCGCTACCAGTGTAACCTCGGGAAGATCTATCCCCTCTCGAAGCAGGTTAACACCAACAAGGACAGAGATATCCTTTTTCCTGAGATCCCTTAATAATTCTGCCCTTTCAAAAGTATTAAGTTCTGAATGAATATATTTTACCCTGAAACCAATTTCTGAAAGGTATTGCGCAAGATCTTCAGAAGAACGTTTTGTCAGTGTAGTGACTAATGCGCTCTGGTCATTACTCACAATTTTTCGAAGTCTTTCAACCAGATCATCTACCTGGTTTATGGCAGGGGATACTTTTACTTCAGGATCCAGAACTCCTGTTGGTCTTACGATCTGTTCTACTACTTTTGAACTTGATTCCTTTTCCCAGTCTCCGGGAGTGGCAGACACACATATAACATTGCGCATAAAATCAGTAAATTCATGCCATTGAAGTGGCCTGTTATCTAAACAGGAAGGCAATCGGTATCCATTTTCAACCAGAGTAATTTTTCGGGCCCTGTCACCATTGTACATACCCCGGACCTGTGGAAGTGTAATGTGAGATTCATCCACTACCATCATAAAATCATCGGGGAAAAAATCAAGAAGAGTTCCGGGAGGTTCACCCTCTTCCCTGCCATCGAGGTATCTTGAATAGTTTTCTATACCAGAACAGTACCCCATCTCTGAAAGCATTTCCATATCATATCTGGTTCTCATTTCAAGTCTCTGGGCTTCCAGAAACTTACCTTCACTCCTGAATCTGGCAGCTTCAAATATCATTTCATCATTGATCTTTTTAAGAGCATCCCTTATTGCCTCTTCGGAAGTAATATAGTGCTGAGCTGGAAACAGTGCAGCATTCGTCTTGTCAGTGATCAAGTGCGAGGTAACCGGGTCTATCTCCTCAATACGCTCTATTTCCTCGTCAAAGAAAGATATTCTTAATGCAGTGTCAGTATAGGCAGGAAATATATCGACTATGTCACCTCTTGCTCTGAAGTTACCCGGAGATAACACCGTGTCGTTTCTGCTGTAATGATTATCCACCAGTCTTCCTAAGAACTTGTGCCTGTCCCATTCATCTCCAATCTGAAAAGTAAAGACAGCTTCCTCATAGTTCTGCCTCTTTCCCAGACCATAGATACAGGAAACACTTGCTACCACAATTACATCTCGTCTTTCGAGAAGAGACTTCGTCGTTGCCAGACGAAGTTTTTCTATACGGTCATTGATAGATGCATCTTTTTCAATATATACATCACTGGATGGTATATAAGCTTCTGGCTGATAATAATCATAGTAGCTTACAAAATAATTTACAGAATTGTATGGGAAAAAGGATTTGAACTCACTATAAAGTTGTGCTGCAAGAGTTTTGTTATGTGCGATCACAAGAGTGGGTTTTTGTATTTTCTGAATGACATTTGCTATGGTAAATGTCTTCCCGCTTCCTGTCACACCAAGAAGTGTCTGAAGTTTATTCCCCTGAAGAAGGCCATTGGCAAGTTCTATTATGGCATTGGGTTGATCCCCTGAAGGATCCCAGGCAGCGCTAATTTCAAAAAGATTTCCATTACTCAACATTTATACGACCTCCACTCCTCCTTAGTTGTTAAGAGGTTCGTAATGCTTATTTAGGAAAAAAGAGCGTTCAGGAAAGATCCTTCACGCCCTTAGGTATTCCTTATTCATTGCAATTAAATTAAAATACTCATAAGATAAACCATAACATTAATAGTTTAAATGTAGACCAGTTAATCCATTTATACAGGCACAGTTCCTAAATTATCTTTACCGGGATCTGTTTCATTTCCTTTTTTAACTTCGTCAGACTCATAACCCGGAACATCCTCGCTTTTTGACTGCTCTGGTTGTGAGGTTGTTTCCTCTTCTCTGGCTATCCCAAGAAGGACATCAAGTTCCTTACCCTCAATAACCTCATTCTGTAAAAGCTGGGCAGCCACTTTTTCCATTTCTTCTCCGTTAGTAGTGAGTATTTCCCTGACCCGTTTGTAACATCCATCGATCAATGAACGTATTTCCTGATCTATAGCATATGCGATCTCTTCACTATAGTTTCGTTCTTCATTTATATCTCTTCCTAGGAATATTTCCTGACGCTTGTGACCAAGCTTAACAAGTCCCAGTTTATCACTCATTCCGAACTCCATTACCATTTGTCTTGCGATCTGAGTAGCTTTCTCAAGATCATTTCCAGCTCCTGTAGTAACATCGCCAAAAACGATCTCTTCGGCTACCCTGCCACCAAGAAGAACGCAGATTCTGTTTTCAAGTTCCTTCCTTGACTGAAGGAAACGATCTTCCTCCGGTAATTGAAGCGTATATCCAAGAGCCATATGCCCCCTGGGTATAATGGAAATTTTGTGGACTGGATCACAGTTAGGAATATACTTGGCAACGAGGGCATGACCGGTCTCATGATAGGCAATTATTTTTTTCTCTGCAGGACTGATAAGTCTGCTTTTTCGTTCCGGTCCTGCCAGAACCCTGTCAATACCTTCCTCAAAATCTTTCATTTCAATGACTTTTTTGCCTTCTCTGGCTGCCAGTAAAGCAGACTCATTAACCAGGTTGGCCAGATCTGCACCTACAAACCCGGGAGTACGTCTTGCGAGTACACCAAGATCAATATCCTTGGAGATCTTCTTATCTTTAAGGTGAACCCTGATTATAGCCTCTCTTCCGTTAACATCAGGTCGGTCGACAACTATGTGTCTGTCGAACCTACCTGGACGGAGAAGCGCAGGATCCAGAATATCTGGTCTATTCGTAGCAGCTATAAGGATAATACCTGTAGATTCATCAAAACCGTCAAGTTCAACAAGAAGCTGATTTAGTGTCTGTTCTCTCTCATCATGACCACCGCCAAGGCCTGCTCCTCTGTGGCGACCTACAGCATCCATTTCATCTATGAAAATGATGCATGGCTGGTATTTTCTTGCCTGCTCAAACAGATCCCTTACTCGAGATGCACCAACTCCCACGAACATCTCCACGAAATCAGACCCACTCACACTGAAAAAAGGCACATCTGCTTCCCCGGCGGATGCTCGAGCAAGAAGTGTCTTACCTGTGCCCGGAGGACCTAATAGCAGTACCCCTTTGGGAACATTTGCTCCCAAAGATGTAAACTTGCCTGGATCTTTAAGATATTTAACAACCTCAGAAAGTTCTTCCTTGGATTCTTCACAACCTGCAACATCATCAAAAGTAACTTTAGGTCTGTTATCTATGAACAGTTTTGCCTTGCTTTTGGCAAAGTTCATTACCTTTCCGCTTCCTCCCTGCATATGGTACAGGAAGAATATCCAGACACCGATAAGTAACAATGTCGGGAAAAGGGTAGATAACATTGCTCCCCACCAGGGAGTTTCCTGCGGAGGTTTGACTTGTACATTTACACCCTGATTGGCCAGTTTATCTGCCAAGTCACCTTCACCTGCTACATAGGTTTTAAAGTCTTTACCATTCAAGTACTTCCCATTTACTACAGAATCTCCAATTGTTACTTCCTGTATTTCACCATTATTTACTGACTGTAAAAAATTTGAATAACTGATCACTGTAACATCCTGAGGGCTTTGCGAGGGAGATAGAAATACATTTACCAGGCTAACCACCAGAACGATAAGTATCAAATACAGACCAAGGTTTTTTGCTAAACGGCGCAAACAATCGCCACCTTCCTTTATTTGTTCATTACACTATTTATTCTCTTGCAGATCAATTTCTTCCATACAGAGAATATCAGGCAGATTTCTCCATTGCCCTGCAAAATCAAGACCATATCCTACTACAAACTTATCCGGAATTTCAAATCCTGTAAAATCAACCTTTACATCTACCTGACGTTTTTCCTTTTTGTCCAGTAAAGCACATACCGATACACTCAATGGTTTTCTTTCGTTAAAAATCTTTTTGAGGTAGGAAAGCGTTAAACCTGTGTCAACTATATCCTCAACTATGAGAACATGCCTGTTACTTACACTGGAGTCAAGATCCTTATTGATCTTGACTACGCCGCTTGTTTTTGTGGAATCACCATACGAGGAAACAGCCATAAAATCAAGTATCACTTTTACATCCGGCGAAATATACCTTACCAGATCAGAAAGAAAGATAACAGCACCTTTAAGTACGGCAATAACAACAACTTCTTCCCCAGCATATTTTTCACTGATCCTATTGCCAAGTTCTTTTACCCTCCCATTGATCTCTTCTGAACTTAAAAGAGTGCTACCTGGAGCATAAACCATTATATACCGCCTTTCTCAACATCTTTCTTCAGCAATAATCCTGAAATTATATTGCACCTTATCTGTTTTGGATTCGATCTTGAAAGGAATCGAACCAAAAACAGGAGACCATAATATTTTATTGCCATATATAAAAACAGGCCAGCAGGAATATAACCACCATGGGATGGCTTGTATAAATTCCAGGGAGATCTCAGATCTGCATTCCGAAAGAGGCTGAATGTCAAGATCCTCTCCTGGTAGTAACGGAACACTGGCTTGACTTGTTCCTGAACGGTCAGTAATATTATCTGTATCAGGATATATCGATATTCTCCAACCCTTCAGAGAAAAGCACTGATACTGGTCCTGGACTCTGGATGTAAAAGATGTAAAGTCTGTTTTCTTCAGTATATCCTTCTTGAGCAACGCAACATATCCCTGACCAGCACATATTTCATAGTTCTCCTGCCATTGGAAACTCCACCGGCCTGATTTTAAAATTAGATTTACAAGTTCTTCTGTTCGTTTCCTGTTAAGAGCTGTTAAACCAAACTTTCTTCCAAGACTACGAAGTACTATTGGCAATAGACTATATTCAATTTTTCTCAAAAGCTTAATATCCATCGCAAAAAGGGAAAAAGGAACATAACGTTTCACCCATAACAGTGTAGAAGAACCTGCCATACGCTCATCTTCTCTTGCCCTGACCATAGTTTTGGCTGTAGATACAATATGCTCTTTAGAACGCTCATTTACATACTTGGAAAGCCAGGGTAAAAGGTCAAGCCTGATCCGGTTGCGAAGAATATTGACATCGAGATTAGTTTCATCATCACTCCAGCTTATTGATCGGGATCTCAGGATTTCCCGGAGTTCTTCCCTGTAAAAATCTATCAGGGGCCTGATAAAGACATCTCGACGTTCCGGAATACCAATTAGACCATACGGGCCGGAACCTCTGGTAAGGTTATGAATTACAGTTTCAGCAACGTCATCCGCTGTATGGGCAAGGGCAACAAAAGATCCGCCATAGTTATTATTAACTTCTCTGAGGAAAAGATATCGTAATCTCCTGGCAGCCTGTTCGAGGGATTCTCCCTTTTTACGGGATCGGGGGACTGATATATGTTTTTTTTCAAATTTTACGCCCATCTCCAGACAGACACGTTGGACAAAATCAGAATCCATTAATGAAGCGGAACCTCTTATCCCATGTTCAAGATGTGCGACAATGAAATCATTTCCCCAGAATTGATTGAAAAACCACAACATTGCCATAGAATCACTTCCGCCTGATACAGCAAGTATGACAGGACCATCTGGTTTCCACCAGCCCTGTCTCTTTGAAGCAGAAATGAACCTTTTTTGCAAAACACGATCAGAAATTTCATATGGTACTCTGTGTTCATTAAGATAAGTACTCGTGAGTGAACACTTCCGTTTTCTGAAATTAAAAAATGACGGGACATATTCCCGCCATTATTATAAACTCAAATGGTGGCGGTGACTGGAGTCGAACCAGTGACACTACGGGTATGAACCGTATGCTCTAGCCAACTGAGCTACACCGCCAGATTGGTTGCGGGGGCAGGATTTGAACCTGCGACCTTCGGGTTATGAGCCCGACGAGCTTCCTGACTGCTCCACCCCGCGATATTCAGCACTGAAAGGTTCTCTTGGTGCCGGACGCGGGACTCGAACCCGCACGGACTTTAAGTCCACAGGATTTTAAGTCCCGTGCGTCTACCATTTCCGCCAGCCCGGCCAGCGCTCACATATTATATGTATCATTACCTTTTCCGTCAACCCATTAAATCAGATTAAAATAGATTATCCTATATTTCATTTCTCTTGATCAAATACATCAAACTTAGCAGTTCAGCTATGCATTACATCAGTTTGACATTATACATTATGCTATGATAAACTCCCGTGTGTATTTTCCAAACTACTGTTATGCTACGCTGAAGTGCAATGGAGGTTTTAATGTGGGATTAACTTACGCACCTTTAATACAGACAAAAAAGCACCCCCTGGCAATATCTGAAATTCTTCTTGATAAAAATGAAAATCCATTTCCCCTTCCACCAGCATTTCTTGAAGAAATCAGAGAAAGTATCAGTAATATTCAATTTAACAGGTATCCTGATCCTTCTTACAAAAGGCTTAGGAACAGAGCTTCAGAACATTATCGTTTCCCAGCAGACCAGATACTGGCGGGTAATGGCGGAGATGAAATATTATGGATGCTTTTTTCTGCTTTCACAAAACCTGGGGACAGGATCCTCTCTATGACCCCGACATTCTCGGAGTATGAACATCTGGCTGGTGTTTTTGATCTTCAACATTATAAGATACCACTGAAATATGATGAAAAGATTTTTTCTATCGATACAGTGAGATTTTTAAAACAACTGAGGAATGGATCCTACTCACTGATTTTACTCGATACACCCAATAATCCGTCAGGGATAAGTATTGATAACGAATTTCTTGAAACAATAATTTCATTGGCAGAATGCCCGGTAATCGTCGATGAAGCTTATTCTGAATTTGCGGATTACAATTTCCTGCAACATATTAATAATGAGAATATTTCTAAAAATCTTGTAATTCTGAAAACACTTTCCAAGGCATGGGGTCTAGCAGGACTTCGGTGTGGTTTTGGACTGTGCAGCAAATCGATCACCAGTCGTTTATCCTCAATAAGAAGCCCATTTAATGTAAACATTTTTACAGAACAGGTAGCATATATGATGCTGAATTATCCTGACTGGATGAAAAGTCGTGTAGATAGCATAAGATTTATCAGAGATAGTTTTACCAAGCAGATCAACGAAATGGCCGGCTGGAATGCTTATAAGAGTGATGCCAATTTTGTTCTATTGAAATATAAAAATAATAAAGAGAATTTACAAAAAGTTCTGGAAGAAAACCATATTAAAGTAAAGTATCCTGAAATTGGATTTTACAGAGAAAACTGGATGCGCGTAACTATAGGCCAGGAAAATGAGATGAAGAAACTGTTAAAGATTTTTTCCGAAGCATCAGTTTAGGTCTGAACCCTAACTGAATATTTAATGATCTACATCCACATGTAGACAAATAAATTATAAATGTTACAATCCGTCTAAGTAGAGCGGTGAATCAATGAAGTTGACAAAAAGGGGTGACCTCTAATGGAAAAATGGAAGGACAGACTTACAGACCAGTTAACAAAAGCCATTCTATCTCTCAATAAAACTGATGAAGTTTTTGCATTCCTCGAAGATATCGCAACGATAGGAGAAATAAGAGCCCTGGCGCAAAGACTGGAAGTAGCACGTCTTCTCGATCAGGGCCTGGCATATCCGCAAATATCACAGCAGACTGGTGCAAGTGCAGCAACAATAAGCAGAGTTAAAAAATATCTTGAATACGGAACAGATGGATATAAAACCGTTCTTAAGAGGATAACCTTGGAACAGGAATGATACTCCTGTATCAAATCAGTCACAACAATAAGATTGAGAATCCAGTCTCATATTAAATTGATGAACAATTATGATAGACAGAAAACGGACAAATGGCGGATAAAGGACATTCTTTACATTTTGGATTTCTTGCATAACAGAGCTTTCTTCCATGCATTATTATATTGAGATGGGCACCTAACATCCTTTCACGGGGAAGAAAATCTTCCATTATTTGCTGTATTGAATGAGAGGATGTTTTCTCAGGAACCCACTTCATCCTGACGCAAAAACGATGAACATGAGTATCCACTGGGAATGCAGGAATCTGGAATTCAAAAACAAGCATACAGGCAATAGTTTTGGGCCCTACTCCTGGAAGACCTTGTAGAAAACTTACTATCTGGTCTTTATTAAAAGAACCCATCTGCCTCAGACTTGGTTCACCGAATCTCAGCATAACACTTTCTGTAATGGACTTAATTCGCTCGGATTTGACTTTCGCCAGCCCTCCGACTTTAATACTTTTTGCAATAGCATCCTGTGAAGCATGAAGAACATCTTTCCAGGCCGGAAATTCCTTTTTCAAACTCGAAAAAGCCCTGTCTCGATTCCTGTCATTTGTATTCTGTGATAACAATGTAAGGATCAATCCATCCATGGGATCTTCATGTGATAGGACAGGAGGATTACTTTCCTGTCCCCATAGATTCTCAAGTATATCAATCACTGAAAAAATTGACATTCTGTCCTCTTCTGAAAAAATAGAGAGGTTTTCTTTTGCAGATTCTCCTGTTGGAAAGACACACTTACGGGTATCAGCTAACCGGGGCTGTCCCATCCGTCTTCCTTGTTTCTTCAGATTCTCCAAGCCCCTTATTAAGGCTGGCGATCTTTCTTGTCCATTGTTGCAGTTTTGATTTGACCCTGAAATGAACTGTTTTTTCCTCAAACTTGCCTTCAGCATCAGCAATACCGGCAGGAACTCCTGTTAATAATTCAATACCCTGGCTTATATTTTCTATAGCCCATATATTGAACTGCCCTTTTTCAACAGCTTCAATAACTTCTCTGTTCAGCATAAGATTTATTTTATTCTGTTGCGGTATCATTACACCCTGATCCCCTGTAAGACCGTTGTATCTGCAATAATTAAAAAAGCCTTCGATTTTCTCGTTTACTCCACCGATCGGCTGAATGTTGCCAAACTGGTCGACCGACCCTGTTACAGCAATATTCTGTTTTAAAGGAAGATCTGCTAAAGCAGAGAGTAGGCAGTACAATTCAGTTGAAGAAGCACTATCACCTTCAATTCCCCCATAGTTCTGTTCAAATGAAAGCGTGGCCGTTAAAGAAAGTGGAATCTCCTGTGCGTACTGTTTCCCTAGATAACTTGAAAGAGTCATAAGCCCCTTGTTATGTATAGGACCAGCCATTTTAACTTCTCTTTCAATATTTACAACACCCTCCTTACCCATATAAACATTTGCTGTAATTCGTGATGGATGTCCGAATTCGTAATCTCCCAGTGAAACTACAGACAGCCCATTTATCTGGCCAACTCTCTCTCCTGAAGTTTCAATTCTTATGATGTTCTCCTGAAAAGCTCTTTCAATTCGTTCCTGAACAAGATTTGAACGAAACTTCTTTTCCTGAATTGCTTTATAAACATGTTCTGATCCTACTGTCTCAGAACCTTCCATCTGGGCCCAGGCAGACGACTCAACTATCACTTCTGTGAGCTTGTTAAACTGTGTAGACATTCTATCCTGGTGCTCCGCAAGTCTACAGGACCAGTCTATTACCTCAGCCACCCCATCACAACTGAACGGACAGATACCTTTTTCTTTATGTATATAACTGGCTACAAACCTGGCCATCTGCTCTTCCGTTTCATGTGTTCTTGGCATATCAATGTCAAAATCAGCCTTGATCTTGAACATTTTCTGGAATTCAGGATCATAGATCTGGAGCAAACGATAAAGATATCTCGTTCCTACAATAACGACTTTAACATTTACATTTATGGGTTGAGGCCTTAAAGAAGAAACAGGAATAGCACCATACTGTTCCCCAAGATTTTCAACAGATATCTCACCTGTATTGAGAACCCTTTTCAAGGCTTCCCAGGACATAAAGTTTCTAAGAAGTTTCTCAGCATCAATAAGCAGGAATCCTCCATTTGCTCTATGAATATCCCCTGCAATGATCTTGTGAAAATCAGTATAAAGATATCCCTGTCTGCTTTCATATTCGAGTTTGCCTATCAGGTTGTAATAGGTCGGATTTGTTGCCCATACTACAGGTGCACCTTTTTCAGGATCATTACTGACAAAAGAATTAATGGAATATCTACTGAGATCAAGTTCAGTATTCTCGTCTTTCGCGGAAGCAACGAAAAGATTAAAATTACCGACAATATCCTCGGTAAGGGAATCAATCCATTTTCTAAGTGTTTCATTATCTGTATATTTTTCTTTGATATCCTCAAGGTAAGGTGTTACTGCAGCTCGACAGATCTCTTCCTCAAGTTTGCTTATCTTTTTTTTGAGTGATTTTTCCTTGTCTCTTATTGTCCGCAGGACCTCAAGTGTTTTTTGTGATACTTCCTCGGATTTTTCTTCAAGTTGCTTTTGTTCTTCCTCACTCAGTTTTTCAAATTCTTCCTGTTGAATTTCCCTGACTTCACTCTCCCCATTTTCATCTGTCTCTTCCTTCATGGGGATGTTTACAAAACCCTGTGGAGTTCTCTTTAAAGTAAAACCTTTTTCCGATGCCCATTTACGAACTTCTTCCATCAGTTCATTAACTTCTTCCTGAAATGATTTAACAAGCTGAGCTTTGGAATCCTCGTACTGACTTTTCTCAAAAGCTTTACTTATGGTAACTTTCAGTTCTTCCAGAAGATTTTCAAAGGTTGATTCCATTTCCCTGGCAAGACCAGCTTTGAGATTGATAGAAAGAGGTTTGGATGGATCATCGAAATTATATACATAGATCCAGTCACTGGGAGCATTCATTTCTTTTGCAGCAGCATTCAGTCTCTCATGAGCATAGGTAGTCCTGCCACTGCCTGTATCCCCTGCCACAAAGATATTGTATCCTTTTCCTTTTACAGCAAGACCAAAACCCATTGCCTTTATAGCTCGTTTCTGACCAATAAAATCCTTAAGGCATTCAAGAGAACTTGTAGAATCAAACCCTAGATTTTTAATGTTTGTCATTTTACGGAGCTTTGCAACAGGCAATCTCAATCCTTCAAAATCAGACATACCTATTCCTCCTTGTTAGAAGCTATTATTGTTCCTCCGCCAATGACCCTGTTGCCCTGATAGATGACAAGAGCCTGGCCTGGAGCTGCTGCTTTTACTGGTTGACAAGTTTTAACCGTAAAGTTTCCTTCCCCTGCAGATGATATTCTCAATCTGAACGGTTTTGCCCTGTATCTGTGCTGTCCCTGAAATATCTCATTTTTATCAACAAGGGGATTGTGCCATACTGCTTCTTCACAATATATAGAATCCGATTTTATGTCTTCTTCGCCGGAAACTACAAGGATATTTGAGTCAGGATCTATAGAATGAACGAACCATGGCCCTCCTGAAAGACCTAAACCCTTCCTCTGACCTATAGTATAACTGAAAATCCCTTTATGTTTACCCAGAATATTACCTTGTCTGTCTATTATTTTACCTTCAGTCTGAGAGGATGATGTTTCTCCTTTCAGAAAATCAAACAAAGTCTGTCCTTTAAGAAAACATATATCCTGACTTTCCTTCTTAAATCCGGGATTCCCGGGAATTATATCCTCAGCAATTCTTTTAACAGTATCTTTATCCATCGAGCCAAGAGGAAATATGATCCTGTTCAACCACTTTTTATCGAGACGATACAGCATATAACTCTGATCTTTTATCCGATCCTGCCCTCGGATAAGATATCTATCGGGGTAATGTCCTGATATTCCGGCATAATGTCCCGTCGATACAAAAGGTACCCCAAGTTCATCAGCTATTCTGAAAAGAGTTCTGAATTTAAGTTGAGGATTACACTTTATACATGGATTGGGAGTTTTTCCATCAATATAAGATTTTATAAAAGGTGATATTACACAATCCTTAAATTCATTTTCACAATTGTGCTCAATAATATCAATTTTTAATGAGTTTCTTAAGATATCCAACTCGGATAATACTTCATTTTTAATACTGTGCAGAGAAAGGTAAACCCCAATGACCTCATATCCACGTTTTTTTAATATATAAGCTGAAACTGCACTGTCAACACCACCACTTATACCTAAAACCGCTCTTTTTTTCAACTTACCCATCCTCCCGTGATGATCTTACGAGTTTGCTTAACTGTGCTATTGAAGTAGGAAGTAAGGACCCCGCAAGTACTGTTGACCATTCCTTAAAACTTAAAGGGACTATTTCAAGTACTTCCTGAAATACCGGAATGAAAGTGATACTCACCTGAAGGAACATTGATACAACAATACCCCAAAGAAACCAGGGATTCGCCCACAGCATATCCGGCTTTCTGAATATACTTGCCTCCCTGACATTAATGACAAAAAAAGTTGAGAGAAAACAAGAGTGCGAAAACCCATCTCGTTAGCTAAAGAACATGCGCCTGAATGAAAAAAGAGTGTCCACAAATAAAATCCAAGAACTCCGTGTGCCATGAGAATACTGTAAAGAACTATCTGGAACTTATGTTGAAAAGTAATTATATCTTCAGACTTTTTTTTAGGAGGTCTTTTCATAATATCGACTTCTGCGGGATCTAAAGAAATTGCAAGAGCCGGTATAACATCAGTAGCAAGATTTATCCAGAGAATCTGTAGCGGTAACAAAACTGAGGGTAATCTGAAAAGGATGCTGATAAAAAAAGTCAAGATCTCGCTCAGGTTACAACTGAGAAGAAAAAGAACAGCTTTTCGGATATTATCAAATATTCTTCTGCCTTCCTTTACTGCCTGTACTATTGTACCTCTGATATCATCCTGAAGTATAATATCAGAGGCCTCTTTACTTACTTCTGAACCCTGAATACCCATTGCTACTCCAACGTTAGCGTGATGAAGAGCAACGGCATCATTTACCCCATTTCCGGTCATGGCTACTACTTCTCCAGCCTCTTGTAATCCTCTGACGATTTTAAGTTTGTGCTCTGGATCAACCCTTGCAAAAACAGCAATTTGTCCAGCAATATCGGCAATATCCGACTCATACATATTATTCAGTTCTTCACCTGAAACAGCGGATCTATGGGAATTGTCCATAATGCCTGTCTCTCTGGCTATGGTTTCTGCAATGAAAAGATGATCACCTGTCACCATTACCGCATGGATACCAGCTTTATGACAAAGTTCGACAGAAGAAGCGACTTCTTTTCTTGGCAGATCATCAAAACCGGCCAACCCTGAGAAATACATGCTTTCAAGGTTATTACCCCATGCAAATGCCAATGTCCTCATACCCCTGGAAGCAAGTTTCTGTACTTTTCCAAGCCACTCAGCCCTGATAGTTTCATCAGATTTGCGCAAGTGGTCTTTTTCCATGGTTCCAATACACTGACTGATTATTTCTTCAGGAGCACCTTTCATAGCAACTCCAGAAGTATGCCAGGTGATCATCCTTCTGGTTTCAGAATCAAACGGTTCTTCATTGATCCGGGGAAATTCCCTTCGCACTTTTTCATAAGAGACTTGATGCTCAACAGCATAACGTAATAATGCAGTCTCTATTGGGTCCCCGGTTCCATTATCCTCTTTAAGAGACGCATAATTACACAGAACACTTACTCTCATCAGCTTTTCCATAGCTTCTTCGCAGGAAGTTTCTATTGCTCTGATCTGCATCCTGTTTACTGTAAGGGTCCCGGTCTTGTCTGTGCATATTATTGTCGTTGAACCAAGGGTCTCAACAGAAGAAAGGTTGCGGACAAGGGCATTGACTCCAGCCATTTTATGTACTTCGAACGCAAGAGCCATTGTTGCAACAAAAGGTAATCCTTCAGGAACCGCAGCTAAAGCCAGGGCAATACCTGTTTCAAGCATTTTCAAAAATCCTCTTCCCTGAAGGAAACCCAGCAATATAACAAGGATTGCTATGGTAACCGTAGCAAATATCAGGAAATGACTGAATCTTGCAAGTCTCTCTTCAAGAGGAGTCATTCTGGAAGAAACTGTCTGGAGCATCTCTCCTATTTTCCCAAACTCGGTATCCATCCCCGTGGCAAAAGTAACACATTTTGCTCGACCTCTGACAACACAAGTTCCAGAATAGAAACAATTATGCCTGTCAGAAAAAGGTGTATTCTCTTCAAGTATCTGGTCTGTCTTTACAACAGGAAGAGATTCTCCTGTAAGAGATGCTTCATTGACCATAAGATTTTTGAAAATAAGTATTCTTGCATCAGCAGGTACAATATCGCCTGCTTCAAGTAAGATTATATCTCCGGGAACAAGATCCTCTGATTTAACAATAAGGGTTTTACCAGACCAAATGACCTTTGACTCAGGAGATGTCATTGATTTAAGAGCTTGCAGCGATCTCTCTGCTCTAAATTCTGTTAAAAATGCAACAAAGGCATTTAGAAAGATAACAACAAGAATGGCAGATGTATCGAGCTTTTCCCCCATAAGCAGGCTTATCAAAGAAGCAAAAGCAAGAAGGTATATCATTGCAGTCTTGAACTGATTCAATAATAGTTTCCAACAGGGATCCGATTTAATTTCCCTTAGAATGTTCTTACCATATATGTTCTGAAGCATTGTGATATCTTTTTCAGCTAATCCGTGTTCAGAACCAGTCCCTAAAGATCTGAGAAGATCTTCTGAATTCATGCAATGAGCTTTATACATAAAATTGGCCCCGCCTTCAAACTCAGAAATCGATCCCTTTCCGCGCCATAATACCAGAATTAAATGGATGTTTGATCTCATTCATTGTTATTACCCGATCAGCTATTGAGATAAGCCTCGAGGACGGATAACGACCCGTCAGGACTATTCTTGATATACTAAAGCAGGAAGAAAGAAATCCGAGCACTTTTTCTTCCTCAACCAGACCGTAATCAACGGCAACATTTATCTCATCGAGAACCATAAGATCAAGTTTTCCTGATTTACATAACCTGACTGCGATATCAAGGCCTCTTTGTGCTTCACTCTTATCAATTTTCCCTGGATCCCCTCTTTTTACAAAATCAGGTGTACCTGTCTGCTCAATTCTGATACCCTGTAAAGTTTGTAAAAGCGATACCTCGGAGTAAGGATACCCTTTCATGAACTGAATAATCACACCCTTTCTTCCAGAAAAAAATGTTCTGGCCAGCAGTCCAAGTGAAAAAGTAGTTTTCCCTTTTCCTGCCCCTTTTACAATGATAATTTCTTTAAAAATCTGCTCTGAATTTTTCATTAAATTATATTCTCCTGTAAAAAGACTTGAGTTGATCTCTTTCTTGAATTAAAATGCCTTGAGATCGGAGGTTTGTCAATGGGACATGAAGTCACTATCCTTATTACAGGTATTGTACAGGGAGTAGGATTCAGACCCTTTTGTGCAAAACTGGCAAGAGAACTTGGTCTTGGGGGATCTGTAAGAAATACCTCTGACGGTGTTGAAATCATACTCCGGGGTGAAAAACATATCATAAATGATTACATTGCAAGGGTTCAGACAGAGAACCCTGATGCATCAGCCATCACCTCTTTGGAGATCATTGAAGAATGCGACATAGACAAAGATTTCTCAACCACATTCAATATTGTAAAAAGCAAGAGGATGAAAAAACAGAGAGTTCTCATACCTCCTGATATTGCGACATGTAAAGACTGCCTTGAGGAAATGAATGATCCCTCTAACAGAAGATACCGTTATCCATTTATAAATTGCACCAACTGCGGCCCGAGATATACCATAATCCAGGATCTGCCTTATGACAGACCTGAAACAACAATGAAAAAGTTCACCATGTGTAAAGACTGCCATGCCGAATATACTACAGATACAGATAGAAGATATCATGCTCAACCAAATGCCTGTTTTGAGTGTGGTCCGGAACTGTGGTTACAGGATTCAGAAAAGTCTATAACTAGTAAAGGTGATAAAGCCATTTCAGAATGCGTAAATTTAATTCGAACAGGTAGTATTATGGCTATTAAAGGGTTGGGAGGATTCCACCTCGCTTGCGATCCTTATAACCCTGCAGCAATTGAAACTTTACGAAATAGAAAAAACAGAAAGAAAAAACCTTTCGCGCTTATGGTAAAAAATATAGAGGTTGCTGAAAAGTTATGCATTTTAACGACTCAGATCAAAAAAACACTACTCTCTTCAAAGAGGCCCATCGTCATCTGCTATAAACGGAACAATTGCGGTATTTGTGAAAGTATAGCCCCGGGACAGAATGACCTTGGGTTAATGCTCCCTTACACACCTCTGCATCACTTGATAATGGAAAGTTTTGATGCGCTTGTAATGACAAGTGCAAATATAAGTGACAGTCCTATCATTGCAGCAAATGAAGAGGCTCTGGAAAAGCTCGGATCTATAGCAGATTCTTTTTTATTCCACAACCGTGATATTCATATGCCAATAGATGATTCTGTGATCTCCGTTTCCGGCAGAATGAAGATCTTACTGAGAAGATCCAGAGGATTTGTTCCTGCACCTTTTCCCTTACCAGTTAATTCTCCAGTTATCCTTGCCGCTGGAGGGGAAATGAAAAGTACATTTTCCATAACACAGGAAAAGATCCTTTTTCCCGGCCAGTATCTTGGAGATCTCAAGCAGATTCCAACTATCAATTATTACAGACGTGCATTAAAGCATTTCATGAAATTGTATAATCTTAAACCGGAATTTCTTGTCCATGATATGCATCCACAATATGTGTCTACGCAAATAGCACTTGAAGAGACAGACATAAAAAAGGAACATATAATGGCTGTACAGCATCATCACGCACACCTGGCATCATGTCTTTTAGAAAATAGACATCAAGGCAAGGCTATTGGGTTGATACTGGATGGTACTGGATTCGGAACTGACGGAACAATTTGGGGCGGTGAATTTCTTGTGGGTGATATCGAAGACTTCTATCGTGCCGGCCATTTTCTCAGTTCCAATCTTCCAGGGGGAGAAAAAGCAGTTCTGGAACCCTGGCGATATGCACTCTCCCTTTTGACCCAGACTTTTGGTCATGATAAAAGCATAGATATCGCCAGATCCATCTGGCCTGAATTCAAGAAGACCATACCGCTAATTTCTGGAACTGTTCATTCTGGTCCTGTAACAACATCAGCTGGTCGACTTTTCGATGGTGTCTCAGCTCTGCTTAATATCTGCACTTTAAGTTCATTTGACGGAGAAGCCGCGATCCTTCTGGAATCTAATGCAAAAGGTACCGCCACAGCTCCTTTTGAATCTTACAAAGAAAATGATAAATGGATCCTTGACTGGCGAAATGCTATAGCATGGATAATCCATAACAGAACAAAGATATCTGAAAAAGAGATTTCTGCAGCTTTTCATTATGGACTGGCCAGAGAGCTTACCAGAATATCATTATCAATAGCATCTGAAACAGGAATAAAACACGTCGCTCTTTCAGGAGGAGTCTGGCAGAACAGACGATTACTCAATCTGACATATACGTTACTGGAGCGGGAAGGCATGAAAACACTGGTTCATAAGACACTTTCACCAAATGACGAGTGTGTTTCTACAGGACAGGCAGTAATAGGAGCATTCAGGTGGGGGAAAAATTAATGAGGTCCGGTTCTGGACCCGGACCTCATTAGAAATGTTCAGTAAAATATTAAAGATACTTAGTCCTTAACTACGTTAGCAGCCTGAGGCCCCTTTTCTCCCTCAGTTACTTCAAATGAGACAGAATCACCCTCTTCGAGAGTCTTGAATCCATCCATCTGGATTGCACTGAAATGAACAAATACGTCATTACCTTCTTCGCTTGTTATAAACCCGTAACCTTTCGTTGCGTTGAACCATTTGACAGTACCTTTCATGAAATAACTTCCTCCCTGTTACATTTCACCATCTTCTGAAAAGATGAACCCCAGAACAGTTACATCAATGAATCAGTAAAGATGATGATAAAAAGTTATCATTTATAATACACCGAATATTCATTCCTGTCACTAATTACATTCCCTTAAGGTAGTCTACATCACTTATATGAAGTAGTTTCTCAAGTTTATGGACAGCTTCTACATAACGGATTGTCCCGGATCTTGACCTTATAACGATCGAACTTGTCAGAATATTAGAGCCCTGGTATCGAACACCTTCTAGGAATTCTCCATCGGTAACACCGGTAGCAGCAAAAAACACATTGTCACTTTTAACAAGATCATTGAGTCCGAGAACTGAATCAAGATCAATACCTCTTTCTCTTGCCTTGGCAATATCACGAGCATCTCTTGCCCACAGTTTACACTGCATGTTTCCACCAAGAGCCTTCATGGCACAAGCGGTAATAACAGCTTCCGGAGCACCTCCAATGCCGATCAGAAGATCCATACCCTGTTCTGCTTTACATGTCAGCAACGCACCTGCGATATCCCCGTCGGGTATCATTTTGATACGTGCTCCTACTCTTCTTATATCTGAGATAAGATCTTCATGTCTTGGTCGATCAAGTACAACAATGGTAATATCTTCTATAGCTTTTCCCTTTTTTTTCGCCACATTGATTATGTTTTCTTCCACAGAAGCTTCTATGTCTATAGCATCAGCAGCCTCAGGACCAGTGACGATCTTATTCATATAGAAAAGATCCTCCGGGTTATACATTGTACCTTTATCTGATACTGCAACGACACTTATAGCGCCAGGAAGTCCCAGCGAGATCAGTCTTGTCCCATCAATAGGATCTACTGCTATATCTACTTCAGGAAGATCCCCGTTCCCAAGTCTTTCACCATTGAATAACATAGGAGCTTTATCTTTCTCTCCTTCTCCGATCACTACAACACCATCCATGCAAACACTGTTAAGCATATTACGCATTGCATGGACAGCAGCTCCATCTGCTGCATTTTTTTCGCCTCTCCCCATCCAGCGACCTGCAGCCATTGCAGCAGCTTCTGTACCTCTTACAAGCTCTAACGCCATATTTCTATCCGGAGCGGCCATAAGCATTACCCCCATCAAAAAGCTAAAACTGGCAGTTTTACCTAATTATTGAATCTTTCAAATATTTCATCAACATATTTATAATAATAATGGTAATCAAACAGCTTTTCCAGTTCTTTATATGATATAAGGCAATTAATATCAGGATCCTTGGACAATAGATCAATAAAGGAACCTTCACCCTCCCAGCATTTCATGGCATTTCTTTGAACGATACTGTATGCATCCTCTCTGCTGAAAGCAAAGGTTTCAACAAGTTCAAGCAATATCCTCTGGCTGAATACAAGACCTTTTGTGAGATCAAGATTTTTTTGCATATTCTCCGGTATCAGCATCATACCTTTTACAACTGATGCAAATTTATCCAGCATATAGTCAATAATATGAAAAGAATCTGGCCAGATTATCCTTTCAACCGATGAATGGCTGATATCTCTTTCATGCCACAATGCAATGTTCTCCATGGACGTCAGAGAATATCCTCTAATTAATCTTGCCATTCCGGTAAGACGTTCACAAATAATCGGGTTCTTTTTATGCGGCATAGCAGATGAACCTTTCTGCCCGGTCCCGAATGGTTCCAATACTTCAAGGACTTCTGTTCGTTGAAGGTGCCTTACTTCTACAGCGCTTCTCTCAATAGATGAAGCAAGTAAAGCAAGTGAGGAGATAACCTGAGCATGCCTGTCTCTCTGAAGGATCTGTGTGGAAACTGAAGCGGCCTTTAATCCAAGTTCAGAGCAGACTTCCTTTTCGATAGAAGGTGGACAGTGGGCATAGGTACCAACAGCCCCTGAAAGTTTCCCGTATGAAATTTGTTCCAGAGCTTCGCTTATCCTTGTGTGATCCCTGTCAAGTTGAGAATACCAGTTAAGGAGTTTCAGTCCAAAAGTTGATGGTTCTGCATGTATACCATGCGTCCTTCCAACACAGGGAAGAAATCTGTTGTTACAGGCAGCTTTATATATATCCTGCTTGAGTTTCTCGAGTTTCACCAGGATCACTTCAAGAGATTCTTTTATCCGTACTGACGATGCAGTATCCAGAACATCACTACTTGTCATCCCAAGATGAATATATCTTCCTGAGGGCCCTACTCTTTCAGCAACATCAGTAACAAAAGCAATTACATCATGATGTACCTCCTGTTCGATCTTTTTGATCCTGTCGACATCAAAATCCGCTTTGTTTTGAATAGAATCGAGATCTTCAGCAGGTATAACACCCGATTTAGCCCACGCTTTACACACAGCGATTTCAACGTTAAGCCATGTCCTGTATTTATTATCTTCAGACCATATTTTCTTCATAGTTTCTGTTTCATATCTTTCGATCATGTCGATTGCCTCCCGGGACACTTTTGAACCAGCCAGTCATTTCTTACCTGCTCAAAAAAGTTATTGTATATACCGGATGCAAAGTCCGGAAATGTATAGTCAAATGGAACCCATCTTCCATACCTGTATCTCATGGTAACTTCTGCAAAGATCCCCTGAGAAATATATATTCTGTGCGCATGATCCTTTGTTGAAGCCAATACAAGACGGGCACCATCAACATAGCCAGGATCTATGTTAATTTTACGCGATGTTCCGCTCAGTTCTTCGATCTCACAGGAAGATCTTTTCCAGGTAACGATCTGTCCTGGATCGAACAAACCCTTAAAAGATATAAACCGCCTGAAAAGAACAGGGGAGATTTCCCTGTAATAATCCGTTTTATCAAATAGATATTCATCACTAATCCTCTCATACGGCCCCCAGATAGAAGTCAGCTTTTCTTTGACCCAATCAAGAAGGATATTATCCGGATAGAGAATTCCGGTGATCAGTTTTACTTGAAGTCTATGCATACAGCCTCCATGTGATCTTAAGCAGAATCCTGATCTTTAGAAAGTAATTCTTTTATAAAAGAAGCAGGGTCAAAATTTGTAAGATCTTGAACATCCTCTCCCAGACCAAGATATCTTATAGGAAGTTTTAATTTATCCGCTATTGTTAAAATAATACCACCTTTGGCTGTTGAGTCATATTTCGCAAGGATCAAACCTGAAAGATCAAGTATCTGGTTGAATGCTTCAGCCTGCCTGAAACCATTCTGTCCCATAACTGCATCAAGAACCAGGAATACTTCCACACTGTCTGTTCCAGCTTCTTTGATTGATATCCTATGGATCTTTGAAAGTTCTTCCATGAGATTATGTCTGGAATGCAGCCTTCCTGCTGTATCAACAATTACCAGATCGGCCCCTGCTGCCTTTGCTGCATTTATAGCATCAAATACCACAGCAGCAGGATCACTGCCGTGCTTCTGAGCTATTACCCTTATACCGGCTCTTTTACCCCATATCTGAAGCTGATCTATCGCAGCAGCTCTATAGGTATCTGCAGCTGCAAAATATACATCTTTACCTTCTTCTTTATACCTCTGCGCGAGCTTCGCTGCACTGGTAGTTTTCCCGGATCCGTTTACCCCGACCAGAATTATAACCGAAGGAGATCCCTGCAATAACGGCTCCTCCCCCATACCTTTGACAGCTGATAGTTTTTCTTCAAGTATTTCTGAAAAGTCTTCCAGAAGAACAGAAGAATTCTTGATCCCCTTTTTTCTTACATGGTCTTTCAATATATCAAGAAGTTCGTCAACAAGTTCAATACTTACATCTCCCGATATAAGTATCTCTTCAAGATCGTCCCAGAATTCTTCATTGATGTAGTTATTTTTGAATACACTGAGTATATTGCCACTCCAGCTATTTTTCACTTTTTTGATACGTCCACCAATCGAACGAAACACTAAAGATCAGCCTCTTTCCATAACTTCTGCATGATTATATTTCCAGGATCTTACAAGAATCTTAAGACTGCCCTGATTATCTACTTGTCAGATTTTCCCTTTTGATCCGGTTTTTTTCTTGGTTTTCTTTTCCTTGCTGGTCTTGGCACTTTAGTCCCTTTTGCATTTTCTTCTTTGTTTACATTTGGAGTATGTTTTGGTTTTGTTGGCTTTTTTCTTCTTCTTTTATTTTTATTCTTTATGTTATCTGTAGTTTTCGAATTTTGAGATATTTGCTTTTCACCTTTATCGGATCTCTGTTTTGAACCTTCCTCTTTTGATGATCCGACAGTTATTTTCTGATCCTGCTTTTTATCAGTTTTGACATTCTGTGATTGTCCGGTTTTTGAGCTGAATATCATGTCATCTGTAAATAGTACATCTTTTCCCACCTTGTCGATCTCGACGTTGTCAGAGACCAGGATCCCTTTTTGATAAAGCTCATCTAAAGTTTCACCGCTGGTTATTCTTTTTCTGACATTTTCGAATTCATCCACAGGGATCATTACTTCTTTCCCATTTGGAGTTCGCAATGAAACTGATCCAGATTTTATATTGACACCATTTATGACAAAGTTGCCCTTGGGAGTCTTTATCTTGGAATCAGGCTTAGGGAGTTTTTTCCAAAGATCATGGTAGGTAGGATGTTCATAACTCATACAACACATAAGGCGTCCGCATATGCCGGATATTTTCGTAGGATTCAAAGCGAGGTTCTGCTCCTTTACCATTTTTATACAGATGGGTGTAAAGGACTGGAGCCAATAGCTGCAACAGCATGGTAATCCACAGGGACCAAGACCTTTGACAGCTTTAGCTTCATCCCTGACTCCTATCTGCCTCAATTCAATCCTGGTTTTGAATTCTCTGGCCAGGTCTCTTACGTATGCTCTAAAGTCTACTCTCTGTTCAGAAGTAAAATAAAAGAAAAGTTTTTTTCTGTCATGAATATACTCAACATCAACCACCTTCATTGGGAGTTCATGTTCAGAAAGGATCTTTCTGGACTTTTGCAGAACTTCTGCTTCATCACTGCTCAGCTGTTTCATGATCTCATAGTCATTTGCATCAGGATAACCTGTTAATTCAACATTCTGAAGCATAGGTTCTCCACCCTTTGCCTGACCATCTGTCTGTTCCTCATTGCAGTTATTTCTGAATTTTTCTTCCTGGTCCTTCGTGAGAGAACCTGCCACTATTCCAGTTTCATGGCCCCTCATGCTTTCTATGAGAATCCTGCAGCCTTTCTCCAGGATAATATCTTCAACAGTTGTTATTCCAAGATACCTTGGTTTACCAAATATCACCAAATATATGCTCAAAAGGAATTCCCTCCTTGATAGTTAAGATAATAAGATCTTCCAGCATCGCCTGAGAGATCTTTTGACTTTTTGCAATTATCCTTATCTTTTCCATTTTGCCCGCCTTGATATATTCCCCGTTTTCAAGTGCATAGCTGATCCAGGCTTCAATAAATTTTAAGATTTCACCAGTATCTTCCCTGTGTAGATCACTGGACCATTCTATCCATTCTTCGTCTGATCCCGGAATTGGTCTGGAACTGGCAGGTGGTAGTTGAGAAATAGTTACGGGCCATACTCGACTGCTGAGTGTCGGCAAAAGATTATATTCTTCCAGCAAAAAAATGATAACAGCATTTTCTGGAGGTTCTTCCGCCAGTTTTAACATATTATTGGATGCATGGACTGAAAGCCTGTCCGCCATAAATATAACCGCAACACGATGTTTTGCTACCACAGATCTCAAGCACAACTCACTGTGGATCTCCCTGCATCTGTCTATTCCGGGAGCTTTTTCAGGAAGACCCGAATAGATCAGGTCCGGGTGTGAACCATCATGCCATTCCTTACAGGATGAACAATTATCATCACCAATATAATTATTGCATAAAATAGCTTTTGCAAATACTCTGGAACAGTCCTCGTGCAGAATCTTTGGAGCTTTCACACAAAGTACTTGTGGAAGAGTTCCTCCTTCAAGATATTTTATAAAATCTTTAAATCCCTTACTGTTTCTTATAAAATCAACAGAATTAACCATAAAAAAGATCACCATCATAAACAGAATTAGACATATTCAGGAACATCTTATTTTAAACTCTGAATATTATTAATAATTTCCGATATCTCATTAGATACTGAATCTTCAGAACCGTCGGCACAGATTCTTTTTATTCTGTCAGGATACATTTTATTTAAAGCTTCATATCCTTGCCTCACTTTTCTGAGGAAGGGATATCCTCCGGACTCTATGCGGTCATGAAAACCTCTATCCACAAGTCTTTCGAGGGAAATATTAACATTGATATCAAACCATAAAGTTAATTCGGGGATTGGGAACTCACTCCAGAGAAAAAGGCTGTTTACCTTTTCAAAAGATAAACCCCTGCCCCAAACCTGATAAGCAAGGGTCGAATCTGTATATCTCTCACAAAGGACGATTTTCCCCTCAAGAAGGGCGGGAATGATCACTCTCTTGACATGCTCACACCGGTCTACAAGGAAAAGATATAATTCTGAATGATCGTGTTTGAGATTATCATTCAATAACAAGTCCCTTATTAAGTCCCCTCTTTCCCAACCTCCAGGTTCTCTTGTCCAGACTACATTACTTTCACCATGTTTATGTGAAAGATTATTGAATAGTTTTCTTGCCTGTGTGCTCTTTCCTGAACCATCAATTCCCTCAAGAGTTATAAACAATTACCTTTCACACCTTTGATTACTTTATGTTTTTGGGTTCCTTAATATTTCCGGGATCTACAGTTACGGTTTTCCTCAAGAGGCCTTCGACAAAATAATTTGATTTAAAGATCCTTAAAGTTCCTTCTTCCATCCTTCTTTTCTTAACTTCACTTAATAGCTCCTGAGACTCATCAGAATTGTTGCCAACTGGTGAAAATTGCGGACTATTGTTGAAAACAAATTCAAGAATTACCTCATTATTTGCTTCTCTTGCACTCATTTCTTCAAGCAATTGTGAAAATGAGGAGATCGTGTCAAGACCACGGGCAATAGACTCCTGACCAAGAGGAGAGATCCCTCCTCCACGGACAATAACTTCACAGGGGCCGAAACTTTTCTCCGGTACCTTCAGGGTAAATTCCTTCTTGATCTGTTTCTTTCTGTAAGGTCTCAGCAATACTTCAACTTTGATCTCCTCACCAGGCTTGACTATCTTTTTGTCTACAGAAACCTTTTCGATATAGAGGACTTTTGGTTGTGATGTAACCTCTATATCCATGTGGAAACCTAAAGGTTTGATCTCACGAAAAGGATTAAGTGCTATAAGATTTGTTATTTCTTTCAGGTTATCAACAGTTTCAGAAGCCACATCTTTATCAGAAAAGAAATAGTTTGTTACACTCCAGCCTTTCGGAAGAGTCCCACCCTCTACTTCAAGGTTGACCCTGAAAGTCCCTTCACCTTTTCTTCCCCATAGATCATCTATGGAACCCAGGACCATTTCTGGAAAGATCGTAGATATGAGAAAAGGATCATAAGCCATTTGAAATCTCTTCTTCTTTCGAACAGTATCAGAAGTTTCAATATCCGCAAAGTTTAAGGATACCTCCACAGAAGGGAGAAAAAGACCTATTCTGCCTCCTATACCCTGAGGTCGGTCCTGAGTAACACATCCCACTATAGAAAGTGGAGTCCCAAGTTTGAAGGGTGATTTAATACTTGGGATAACATCATGTATCCATGCCCTAGTAAGAGGATATGCAACATTACCCCTATTAAGAAATGGATGTGCAAAAGCAATAAATCTTCCTTCATTCGATATCGATGTAAGGGTACCAGTTGCTCCCATTGATACGTCTCCCCATGCAAGAAGAACACCAACCGCGTCACCTGGTTTTAGAGAAGCCTTATATTCAACTGGAAGTTGCGAACTGCTCATACCGCCCGCAACAATCTTTTCTTCAAGGATATTACCGATGTTCATCATGGCTCTCCTGCTTAGACCCGTTGCAAAGAGAGGCGTGCTTTTCGAAAAGATCTCATCCTCTGTAAGCAGGATATCAACATTGTCAGAAATAATATCCATGCTTTCGGATCCAGTTTCTATATCATCAGATGCTGAATATTTTACTTTGACCGGAGAGGGAAAGTCAGGGTAATTCTCAGGCCATTCCCAGATATCAACCATATCCTTTAAGGGTGTAACGAGTCCAAGATCATGTTCGGAAAAATTCCAGCCATAACCTATGGCACCGATAAGTTTATCGTTTATGTAAACAGGACTTCCACTCATACCTGAAGCAATCCCACCCGTTTTTTCAATAACAGGGCCCTTCGCTTTTACAAGGATCAGGTTTCCGGGAGAACCTTTCCTGGGAACCATACTTATAACCTCAACTGGAAAACTTACCCTGGTCCTGCCTGATATTACTGTAACAGCCTTCCCTTTCATCCCTGGTCTCACTTCAGAAATATCCATCACACTGCTGTTCGGAATAAAAGGTTTCGTAAAACCTTGAGATGGAAGTAAAAATACCAGACAGAAAAGAAACAGGCAAAAGCTTAAAAAGAATTTTTTCATAATGCACCTCGCCTTTTGTCTGACTTGTAAAAGTCTGATCTGTGTAAATCTATCTGCATTTATTCCACATCAGATATGCCATTATAAAATCATCGATAGCTCCATCCAGGACAGCCTGTACATTTCCTGTTTCATGATCTGTCCGGTGGTCTTTTACCATAGTGTAGGGATGGAGTACGTAAGATCTTATCTGACTACCCCAGCTTATCTCCATTTTTTCTCCCTGGAGCTCATCCAGTTCTTTTTGTCGTTCTTTTACCATTCTTTCATAAAGCCTTGATTTCAATATCTGCATGGCCATATGACGATTCATATGCTGCGATCTTTCATTTTGGCAACTTACCACTATTCCCGAGGGGAAATGAGTGATTCTTACAGCAGAATCAGTCATATTAACATGTTGCCCGCCAGCTCCACTCGCGCGGAAAGTATCAACTCTTAGATCTTCATTCTTTATATCAACCTCAACGTCATCTGGGAGATCCGGAGAAACATCTACAGAGGCAAAACTTGTATGTCTTCTTTTCGCAGTATCAAAGGGAGATATTCTGACCAAACGGTGTACCCCTATCTCAGACTTCAAATAACCATGTGCATTTTCTCCCTCCACAAGAAAGGTAACATTTTTAATCCCTGCTTCTTCATCCTGAAGGAGATCCATGATCTTTACTTTATAATTCCTTCTTTCCGCCCATCGGAGATAAAGACGGTAAAGCATTTCCGCCCAGTCCTGGGAATCAAGTCCACCTGCACCACCGTGAATAGAGACAATTGCGCTTCTTTCGTCGTATTCCTCATTGAGTAGCAACTTGAGTTTATCTTCCTCGATCCTGGCCTTTAAGGTTGAAGAGCTCTCAACAAACTCCTTTTGAAGCTCATTGTCTTCGGCTTCAGCTAAAAGTTCCGCAATGGCATTTATATCTTCATACTTGTTTTGAATATCTTCCAGTTCGGAAAGCTTATTCTGTCTGGCTGAAAATTCCTTTGAGAGAACATGAGAATCGTCTCTTTCCCAGAAGCCCTGTTCTGAAATAAGCTTCTCAAGTTCTTTAACCCTTTGCTTTTCTGCAATCGGGTCAAAGACTGTCCTGCAATTCACTTACCAGTGAACGCAGTTCTTCCAATACCATATTGTTGTTATTTATTCCTACCATATGTAAACCTCCAATATATGTTGCCTGTAAAACATTGTGTCCAAAGAACTTTCATTATATCATCGTTACTGATCAAGAAAGGAGAGATAGAGAAAAAATGCATAAGACAAATCACACGAAGACCACTATCCTTAGAGCATTATTGAAACATAGTGGATCAATTGTCTCAAGTGCTGTCTTGTCTTCTCTGTCCCGTACCACAAGACAGTCGGTCTGGAAAACAATTGAAAACCTCAGATCAGAGGGTTTCAAAATAGATTCAATACCTCATAAGGGTTATACCCTTTCCGAATTACCACCAGATGTCTCTGTTTCATACATAGCCGCAAGTATCAACGACAGGTGTCCATGGGGTGAAAATATCATCTACCATGATTCCATATATTCCACTCAGACTGAAGCAAAACAACTCGCTAAAAAAGGAATAGGTGCTGGTGCTACAGTAATAGCTGGTAAACAGCTTTCCGGACGTGGAAGGAAGAATCGGACCTGGATCTCTCCAGACAACGGTATATACATGTCGATAATAACAAGGCCCCGTATAGAACCTTCCAGGATCCAGATATTAAATCTCGTAACAGCTATGGCAGTGGTAAATGCAATAAAATCAGTAACAGGAATTAAATGTGACCTCAAATGGCCAAATGATATTCTTTATAAAGAAGCAAAACTTTGCGGCATCCTTTCTGAAGCATCAATGGAAACTGATATGGTCCATTATGTTGTAACAGGCATAGGTATTAATGTAAATACCGAAAGGATCTACTTATCCAATGAATTGCATAGAAACATTGTTACACTGAAGGAAATAACCGGGAAATATATTAATTCATCTAAGCTGATTGCGGAAATACTTACATACTTTTCATCAATATTATCGATTTTTGAACAGAAAGGTTCGGAAGAGATAATAGAAAGTTATTCCCATGAATGTTCGACCATTGGTAGATCCGTAAGTATTCTTACAGAAAATGAAACCTATTCTGGTACAGCTACTGGTATAACATCCAAAGGAGAATTGATCCTCGAAAACGCAGAAGGCAACACACAAACATTTTCTGTCGGGGATGTTATACATGCACCTTTACAGTAGACAACTATTATTATATGTTATAATTGATATAACCTTATATAAGGAGGTGGCCTGTTATCAGACTTACGGAAATGGCCCGAACTAGCGGGTGAGCAGCTAAAATAGGTCCGGCGGACCTTGAAAAAGCACTTCAGAATATTCCCCATGCGTCCCATGAAAGACTTTTATCCAGCTGGATTTCAGGGGAGGATGCTGCAATGTGGACTATAGATGATTTCAGGGCTGGTGTTTTAACCCTTGATTTTGTTACTCCTATTGTTGATAACCCTGAGAAATGGGGAGAGATAGCTGCTGCCAATGCAATAAGTGACATCTTTGCAATGGGAGGGAAGCCCTTTGTAGCCCTTAACATCGTGGGATTTCCCATCAAGACGTTAGGTCTTGATATCCTTGAAAAGATCCTACGGGGAGGACATAGAAAAGTCTCGGAAGCGGGCGCATTTCTTGTCGGCGGACATAGCGTTGAGGATGAAGAACCTAAATATGGCTTGAGTGTTTACGGTGAGGTTGAATTGTCGAGAATGTGGAAAGTTACAGGCTCTGAAGCAGGCGATGTTCTTATTCTTACTAAACCCATTGGCACGGGTGTAATATCAACAGCCATAAAAGCAGATATGGTAGAAGATCCTTCCGGACCTGAGGAAGCTGAAAAATGGATGTCTACTTTAAATGACGTACCCTTGAAGCTTAATGAAGATCTTCTGCGCAATGTTAAGGCCTGTACAGATGTAACCGGTTTTGGACTGGCGGGACATTTACTTGATATGTTGTCAGATGGGGAGCTTGATTTTTCGATGAACCTTGAAAATATTCCTCTCCTTCCTGGTACGATAGATCTTGCAGAAATGGGCCTCCTTCCTGCAGGAACCTACAATAACCGTATTCAATATGAAGATAGGGTTATGAACAGGGATGCCTTTCCAGAAAGTCTCACAGACATGGTTTTTGACGCTCAGACTTCAGGTGGTCTTCTATTGTCATTACCCGAGGAAAATGCATCGGAAACTCTTCATAAACTTAGACAAACAGGATTCAGCTCTTCGTGTGTAATAGGTCATTTCCTTAAGGGTAACGGGAATATTCAACTTGACAAATAAATTCCCGGTACTTTCTCTGTTGAATATCATCGATCAGTTTGAAGGAAACTTACCGCATAGGCGGCAGATTAATCTCTTTTGGAATTCCGGGAGAAATCTTTCTGCCGCATTTCATCCCAGACTGATAGATACTGTTGATGTAAATAAAGAATAATTTCGTTTTCAAGCCGGGGTTCAGGAAGTATGATCCCATAATTATCTTCCTGTATAAGATCTTTAATGGGTTTCGGTGTCCATACGTCGGCAACTGCCAACAACCCATTCTCCTGACTCTGCGAAAAGATCTCTATATAATAATCAATACTTTCAGGGGATTCGATCATTTCAAAGAAGTTCTCGGGAACATCCTTTATTTCGCAACCAGCAGCCTGGAGAAGATATTTCCCGTGCATGGAAACATTAAAGATCTTGACACCTTCAAGGAGTTTTCTTCCTACAAGAACCGTGCTCTGGAGTCTCGTTCTGAATTCTGCAAGCTTTCTCTGAAAATATGGGTAATTAAATGGCTGAAGTTCGGCAAGAACATTCATAACCTTCTGCCCAATGAAAGGAAGAGCAGCAGGATCATAAAACAGAGAGTTAACACTGTCTCTGGGTACAGGAATATTTTTATACAGGAAATGAATATTTGTAGTGTTATCATCCCTGAATCCCATAGAACCCGCTTCTTTGAAGTCAAGAGCAATTATATCAATATCTCCCTCGTAAGCATTGAGATCATTGCTTAGGACCAGATCATCATTTACTCGTACAGTCAGACTCTCAACATCTACATGTACACCGCCAATAAAGGAAGTTACCATCCCAAGACAGGGAGTTACACTCCAGATCTTTTCGGCTGGAGACTTGGATGCTTGACCTTCAGAAAAAGTAAAATAAATTACAAAAAAGATTATGATTAAGATTTGAATTAACCGTTTTATCAGAATTTACCATCCCTTTAAATAGATAGTTACTTAAGTAGTGGTTATACTAATTCAACACTATTTGTTGAAGTCCCTGCTTCCCGGTTTAACAAGAGATACCTGAGATTTGCACAAAGGGCATTCCGAAGGTTCGTATACAGGGAATGAAACCCGCATGAGGGAAATAGGAGGTGATTCAAGCAAATGATCCCCTTGACTTCTGTCAACGATACATGAAGTAGCTATCCATTGAGCGCCTGCAGCTATGATCATGTCACCAACTTCTTTGACAGAACTTCCTGTAGTTATAACGTCTTCAATAACCAGAACATTTTTACCCCGGGGTTCGGGGAACCTTCTTAATTTCATCCTGCCGTTTTCTCTTTCATAGAAGATAAATGGAACTTTAAGTTCCTTTGCCACTTCATGTCCAATTATCAATCCCCCGATTGCAGGAGCTGCAACGATATCAATATTTGAACCTTTAAACATGGAAGCTATCTCTTTACCTGCAAAAGAAGCATACTCAGGATAACGTAAAAGAAGAGCACATTGAAGGTAATATTCACTGTGCAATCCTGAAGTAAGAAGGAAGTGTCCATGCAGAAGTGCACCACTGTCCCCAAGCATTTTTTTTAGTTTTTCTTCTATCTTATAAGATTTCATTTTCAGCCTCTCTTATCTGATTTCTGATTGTTTGTATTACATTACCTGGCGATGGTGAATTCAATACGGGTCTACCAACAACAAGATAGTCAGCTCCATCTTTTATTGCATCAAATGGGCTTTTTGAACGTTGCTGATCATCGGTAGTATCCTTAAGCCTTATTCCGGGGACAATTCTGTCAAGATCTCTACTTACACTGGAATCCAGTAAAGGGAGGTCTGAAGGGGCACAGACAAGACCATCCAGTCCGCAGTTTTCACATAAAACAGCTCTTGAAAGAAGTGTAGAAGATATAGAAGCACCAGGATTAACTTCCTGCCAGGAAATATCAGAATGGCTGGTAAGTACTGTTACACCAAACAGTTTTGTTTTAGTCCCACTTCTGTTCCTTGCTGCTGCAGCCTGTTCAAGCATAGCTCTGCCGCCTGCTGAATGAAGGGTAATTGACCACAACCCCATGTCCATCAAAGGCTCAAGTGCAATACTGACCGTATTTGGAATATCATGCAACTTCAGATCCAGAAAAACACAGTATCCCCTGGACTGAAGCTTTGAAATAAAGTCAATACCGCCAAGAAAATACAATCTATAGCCAACTTTAACATATTTCAGATCATCCCCTGCCAGATCAAGTATTCTGAAAGCATCATTCAGAGAGTGAGTATCAAGCGCAAGAATAATGTTTTTCTCTTTTGAATTCTCCAAATTTACCAATCTCCTTAATTTTATGAAGTCCCGTTATCGCCAGAATTCGATTCACTCAACAGGGAAATACTCTGCAAAAGTTTCAAGACCATTTCTGGCTGCCTGGAATTCAGCCTCTTTTCTAGAAGTTCCCTCTCCAGTTGAAAGCGTTATATTTCCAATAAAGACCTGAACTCTGAAAAGAGGATCATGGGAAGAGCCCCTTGTTGATATTATGTTATAAACAGGATGTCCGAGACCAAGTTTTTGAGCCTTTATCTGTAAAAGTGATTTTGGATCCGATATCCGAGTCATTGGGCCATTGGATCTGTTTATACAAAACTCGATATATGCTTTTGTCACTCTTTCAGAGGAGAAAAAACCTCCTTCATGGAAAACAGCGCCAAAAACAGCCTCTGAAGCATCTGCAAAGATCGATTCAAAAGATGAAAGGGCCTCCAAGTCGCGTTTTTTAGCTAAACCTTTGCCAAGTCTCAATATTCCTGGTATCCCAAGATATCCTGCCCAGGGAAGCAGGGATTGATTACATACCATTTGTGACCTCATTCTGGTCAAATCCCCTTCATCCATCTCCGGGAAATTTCGAAAAAGATTATCCGAAATATGTAACTCCAGTACGGCGTCACCAAGAAATTCGAGTCTTTCATTAGAGTAAGGAAGCCCTGACTCATTGGTAAAAGAAGAATGAGTCAGAGCTTCCTTAAGATACTTGATATCTTTAAAGAAATAGCCGAGTTTTGTCTGCAGAAGATCAAGTTGTCCTTCCCACCACTCAAGCTGTTCTTTGTTCAAGATAAATTACTCCGTGAATCTTTCGATAGCCAAAACCCCATTGTGGCCCCCAAAACCAAAGCTGTTTATCAATACATTTTTAACATCTCTGGTTAGGTATTCCTGTCCGACAACCGGTATATTACATTCGGGATCAGGTGTCTGGTAATTGATTGTGGGATGTACAGTCCCTTCCTCAATAGATTGTATAGCGGCAATAGTTTCAAGAGCCCCCGCAGCACCAAGACAATGTCCTATCATTGACTTGGTTGAATTTATGAGTATATTTTCTGTATTTTCTTCAAAGACTTTTCTGATCGCGAGAGACTCCACTTTATCATTTAGTCTTGTTGAAGTACCGTGGGCATTGATTAGATCAACTTGATCATATCCCCAATCAGCCTGTTTAACTGCCATGCTGATAGCTCTCACTGCACCATCACCTTCCGGATCCGGCGCAGTTATGTGACATGCATCGCATGTAGATCCATAACCTACTACCTCAGCATAGATCTTTGCCCCTCGTTTTAGAGCATGTTCCATTTCTTCCATTACAAGAACACCTGACCCCTCGCCCATTATGAAACCATCGCGATCCAGATCAAAAGGACGCGATGCGTGTTCAGGATCATCATTTCTTGTTGAAAGAGCTTTCATGGCAGCGAAACCGGCTATCCCTATTGATCTCAAGGCAGCTTCGGAACCACCGGCGAGAATAATGTCGGCATCATCCCGAAGGATAGTATGATAAGCTTCTCCCATTGTATTAATTGAAGTAGCACATGCTGTAACAACACAAAGATTAGGTCCCTTTGCACCATGTTTCAATGCTACGTATGCTGCTGACATATTGCTTATCATCATAGGAATGAAGAAGGGACTAACTCTGTTTGGCCCTTTCTCCATGAGAAGCTTGAAGTTTTGAAAGCTTGTCTCTATTCCACCCTGACCGCTCCCGATATATACGCCAAATCGATATGGATCCACGTCTGAAACTTCAAGGGCAGCGTCTTTTACTGCAAGATCAGCAGCTGCGACAGCAAAATGTATAACCCTGTCTGAACGCCTGACTTCTTTCTTGTCTAACCACCTGGTAGGATCAAAATCATCGGCTTCTGCTCCAAAGGTTACTGGATATCCCTCTACGTCAAATTGTTTTATAGGTGCAATACCGTTCCTGCCTTCTTTTAAGGCCTTCCAGTAGGTTTCTTTCCCATTACCAATAGGGCTCACCGGTCCAAGCCCTGTTATTACCACTCTTCGCAAATTATTCACTCCTTATGGACAGGGAGCCATCGACTGTTATCTATATCTTTCCTGCCCGAACTTAGAATCAGTTAAATCGGGGAAGGATATCTCCTTCCCCTCAATAGTTAACAAAGGAAATACAAAAGGAGTTTATTCCTCGACTCCAAGCTTATTAAGGGTGTAATTAGTAGCCTCTCCAACTGTAGTAAGTTTCTCTGCATCCTCATCAGGAATCTCAATATCAAATTCTTCCTCGATTCCCATGATAAGCTCTACTATATCAAGTGAATCTGCACCAAGATCCTCAACAAACGAAGCTTCAGGAACTATCTGCTCCCCTTCAACATCAAGTCTGTCAATTATAATTTCTTTCAAACGACCAAGAAGTTCTTCTTTCTTCACTTTCACTTCACCTCCCTCCAGAGAATGTTAACACATTGTCATTCCGCCATCTACGGCGATAACCTGTCCATTAATATACTCAGAATCATCAGAAGCAAGAAATCCTGCAAGTTTTGCAATATCATCAGGTTTCCCAGCTCTTTTTGCCGGTATCTGTGACATAAGAGCTTCTCTGGCATCATTCTTCAGAACCGCAGTCATATCTGTTTCGATAAAACCGGGAGCAATTGCATTTGAAGTAATATTTTTTGAAGCATATTCCCGGGCCACGGATTTAGTTAATCCAACTATACCTGCCTTGGAGGCTACATAGTTAACCTGGCCGGGATTGCCTATTAGTGCAACTACAGAGGCAATATTAATTATTCTTCCCCATTTTTTTTTCACCATTATCCTGACTGCTTCCCTGGTGCAATAATACACAGAAGAAAGATTAGAGTTCAAGACTTCCTGCCATTGGTCATCTTTCATTCTGATCAGCAGGTTATCCCGGGTGATTCCAGCATTATTTACCAGAATATCAACATTACCCATTTCTTCAGATATGATCCTGAACATATTTTTAACTGAAGAAACATCAGAAACATCCGCTTTTACTGACAATGACCTTCTTCCATAGCCTTCAACAAGATGGCAGACTTCTTCTGCCGGTCCAGCACTTCTGGAATAGTTTATGACTATATCATGACCTTTTTCTGCAAGTTCGAGGGCAATACTTCTACCAATACCTCTGCCAGAACCTGTTACTACTGCAATTCTGGAAGTCTGCTCCAATTATGACCCCTCCCTGTCTACTTTTTCCCTTATCCTGGCTAAACTATCTTTATCCTGACCAGCCATAACAATTGTTCCTTTTACACATTTCTTTATCAAACCTGAAAGTACCTTTCCCGGGCCAAGCTCAATAAAGGTTGTGCTTCCTGCGTTAACCATGTAATCAACAGACGCTGACCAGAGGACGGGATTATAGGTCTGTTCCTTGAGAGCAAAAATGATGTCAGAGATCTCAGTTACAGGCTTACCGGAATAGTTAACTACCACAGGAACATAAGGTATTTTCCAATTACACTCTGATGCAGCCTTTTCAAGCTTCTCGGCAACAGGAAACATCAAAGAACTGTGAAAGGGGGCACTTACTTTGAGAAGAACGGCCTTTCGAGCGCCCATTTCCTTTGCGAGTTCCACTGCGTCATTCACTGCTTCAACATGTCCAGAAATTACTGTCTGACCGGGAGAATTGTAATTGGCAGCCTGACATCCCTTTACACCGGAAACCTGTTTACACACCCTGTCAATTTCTTCAGAATTTAGTCCAAGAATCGCTGCCATGGTACCTTCACCTATAGGTACAGCTTCCTGCATAAGTCTTCCCCTGAGGTGTACAAGCTTAACTCCATCTTCAAGCGATAGCGCTCCGGACGCAACAAGCGCAGTATATTCACCAAGACTGTGACCCGCCATGAAAGAGGGTTTAAGAATAGATCTTCCTGTAATTTCAGCCAGAACGGAATATACAGCGATGCTGGTAGTAAGTATTGCTGGTTGAGTAAATTCAGTCTCCTGAAGTTTCTCTTCCGGTCCCTCAAATATGAACTCACTTAATCTAAAACCAAGAGCCTTATCGGCAGAATCAAAGACAGCTCTTGCTGAATCATATTCATCATAAAGTGATCTTCCCATTCCCACTTCCTGAGAGCCTTGCCCCGGGAAAACAAAACTGTAATTCACAGGCACCACTCCTTAATCTCCAGAATATCTGGTATGAAGATCAGATATAATATCAGAAGCTTCTTTAAACATTTCCTCAATAATCTCTATGGCTGGCTGCACCTTTTTCACCAGGGCTGCTGACTGACCGGCCATTATTGATCCCCACACAATATCACCAGATACTACTGCATCTCTTAGTCTTCCAGCCCCTGCTTTTTCAAAATCTGAAACAGGTACATTTTCTTTTTCAAGTCTTTCAAGTTCGGCTGTTAGCTTGTTGCTGATGCATCGCACTGGATGACCTGTGTACTGACCTGTAACTACTGTACTTCTGTCTCTTGCTGAAAGCAACTTCTTCTTGTAGCTTTCATGAACAGTGGATTCATTGCAGCATACAAACCTTGTCCCAACTTGAACACCTTCAGCTCCTAATGCAAAAGCAGCGATCAATCCCCGGCCATCTGCTATACCCCCGGCAGCAATGACAGGAATATCTATTGAGTCAACTATCTGTGGGACCAGTACCATAGTTGTTATTTCACCAACATGGCCTCCGGCCTCCGTACCTTCAGCTATAACTGCATCTGCTCCCTGTTTTTCAGCTCTTCTTGCAAGAGCAACAGAAGCAACTACCGGGATAATTGTCGTACCTGCTGGCTTGAGTTTTTCAATAACTTTCCCCGGACTTCCAGCACCAGTTGTTACAACAGGAACCTTATAATTATAAGCAAGATCAACTGCATCTTCTGCGGTATCAGAAAGAAGCATTATATTTACTCCAAAGGGTTTGTCTGTCATAGACATGGCTTTCTGGATTTCCTTCTCCAGAAGTTCCGGAGGCATATTCCCCGCCGCTATTACACCAATACCTCCACCATTACTGACTGCAGAGGCAAGTTCTGCATTTGCCACCCATGCCATACCACCCTGAAGAATAGGATATTCAGTTTTAAGCATTCTACTAAGACGATTCTGCCACATACTAGTTCACCTCACGTCTGGAATATCAAAACTCCATAGGTCATACCAGCACCAAAACTGGTTAAAAGAACATTATGATTATTCTGAATACGCCCATCATTAAACGCTTCATGTAGGGCTATAAGAGTTGATGCTGCAGATGTATTTCCGTAATTTTGAAGATTTACAACTGCTTTTTCTTCAGAAACCTTGAGCCTTTTGAGAACGCCCTGCATTATTCTAAGATTTGCCTGATGGAAGATCCACCAATCTATTTCATCAGAAGCAATTCCTGAATCAGTACATGCTTTGTTGAGAAAAGAAGGTAAAATTCTGTTAACGAATTTAAAAACATCATTACCTTTCATATGAACATAATGAAGACCTTCGGCGATGGTACTTTCAGAAGCGGGTCTTTCAATCAGTCCTGCAGGCAATGTTATATAATCATGTTTTGTTCCGTCAGCTCTTAATTCGCAGGAGATCACGGTCCCCATGCCTTGTCTGGAAGAATTTAATACAACCGCTCCGGCGCCATCTCCGAATAAAACACATGTATTTCTGTCCTCCCAGTTCAATACCCGGGAAAGTACTTCCGCTCCGACCACAAGAACATTATCCCATAGACCTGAGGAAATACCTGCAGAGGCGATTGCCATCGCATAAATACAACTTGTGCAACCAGCCTGTATATCATTAGCTCCTGCCTTAACCGCTTGAAGCATTCCCTGGACCTTCGGTGCAACACCTGGGAAAACAGTATCCGGTGTATTGGTCGCAACGATTATCATATCAAGATCTTCAGCTTTTATCCCACTGTTCTTCAAAGCAGACAATGATGCCTTATATGCAAGGTCACTTGTCATTTCATCTTCAGCTGCAATATGTCTTTCCCTTATTCCGGTTCTTTCAACTATCCATTCATCACTTGTATCAACGATCTTCGACAGATCACTGTTAGTAAGGATCTTTTCAGGGACATACATACCTGTACCAGCTATGGAAACTTTCCGTCCATTCAACAAACTCATCAGATACTCCCTCCCTGGTCCAATTCTCTTTTGATACTGTCAACGCCTTTCTGCAAAACAAAGTTTCTGGCAACACCCAGCGCACTTTTAATGGCTGGGGCTTTGGAACGACCGTGCGCTTTTATTACCGCACCATTAACCCCAAGAAGGGGAGTCCCTCCATGTTGTTCATAATTAAGCCTTGTAGAAAGGTCCTTTAACATTGGAAGCATAAAAAGCATTCCAACTTTTGGCAACACTCTCTGCCCTACCTCTTCCTTTATGATACTATAGATCGCTTCACCAAGACCTTCAGCGAATTTAAGAAGTGAATTACCGGAAAAACCATCACATACTACAACATCAGACCTGCCAAATGGTATGTCATCGCCTTCTATGTAGCCTTTATAATTAAGGTGGCTTTCTTTGATCAGTTTTCTGGAAAGGGTAATTATCTCATCTCCCTTTATGTCTTCAGAACCATTGGAAAGAAGAGATATTTCGGGATTTGGAACTCCAAGGATATGCCTCGAATAGAAATCACCCATAAGTGCAAACTGATATAGATTTACCGGTTTACACCTTACAGTAGCACCGACATCAAGAAGGAACGTAACTTTGTCCGCCGTTGGAAGAGCAACACCGAGAGCAGGTCTGTCAATCCCGGTTATCCTGCCGACAATAAGTATCCCTCCAGCAACAATCGCACCGGTGTTTCCTGCTGAAACACACCCCTGCGCCTCTCCTGAATGAACCATCTGCATAGCTATTCTCAGGCTGGATCTTCTTTTTTTCCTTATAGCGACCGTTGGTATCTCTTCCATGCCTATACATTCATCAGTATGAACCACATGAAGACGTGTTTTAACAGAAGGTTCGGCCTTTTCTATATTTTCTCTGATCTTATCCTGATCTCCAACGAGAATGATCTCGAGATCTGGATAAAGGGAACAGGCTTCCAATGCTCCTTTACATGTTTCTACCGGAGCATTATCTCCTCCCATTGAATCAAGAGCCAGAATCAATCTAAAACACTCCTCTCTACAAACGTTTTTTCCTCAGGCTCTAGAACACTTGCAATAAATCGCCCTACAAATATTTCTTCATTTCCTACTTTAGTTCTAACACTTATGATATATTTATTCCCTTTATGTATACCAACTTTTGCCCGGGCAACAAGAGAGTCTCCAATTCTGGCGTGCGCCTTGTAACGCCCTCTCATTGAACTGACGATAACCATGTCAGCTTTGACAACTGCAATAGCAATAGAACTCGCCTGAGCATAAATGTAATGATCCCAAACCAGATCCGTATGCCGAAAACCCATAACCTTCCTGGTTTGCAAAACAGAAAGGGCCCACCTGTCAGGTTCCAGTTCAAGCAGATCTCCAATAACCTCTTCCTGTTTAAGGGAAGTAAGTTTGCTAGTTGCCTCCTGAGCCATAGTTTTCATACGTTCTCTAAGTTCTGGTATTCCTAAAAGGGCACGATCCAGTCTAACTGTACCTACACTGACTTTTAACATTTCTGCCAATTCTCTATCTGTTAAAAGAGGACTGTGCTTGAGTAGTTTTTTAAGTTCATATTGCCTGGTGCTTTTGTTATAGGACACTGGTTTACTCACCTCTTTTAGGACCTGCTATTAATATCTGATATAAAGAATAGGGAGAGTATAAATGTTTTATACAAGTGGGTCAAGTTCGGTAGGTAAAAAAAGAGGAGGCATACGCCTCCTCTAAAGTATATTGTTAAACATAGGTATCACATTGCTTTATAAGTATATTACTATTCGTCGTCTTCTTGCGATTTTGAAATCACTTTGCGATTTTTGTAATACCCACATTCAGGACATGCATGATAGTTTCTGATCATTTCACCACAATGCGTACATGCACTCATTTCAGGCGCCTTTGCCGAACCAAGCCATTTTGCTTTCCTTTTATGCGAACGAGCATGAGAAAGCCTCGATTTTGGTACTGCCAAATTAATCCCCTCCTTTTCTTTTATTGGTCACTTTCACCGGATTCTTTCGAAATATCTCTCAAAACTGAAAGCCTTGGATCAATATCTTCCTGTCTACAATTACAATCTGTCAGGTTAAGGTTAGCACCACAAACAGGACAAAGCCCTTTACATCCCTCTTTACACAATACTTTTTCCGGCAGCAAAAGTATAAGGCATTCCCAGACTTGATCCTTGATATCGAGGACGGACTTCCAGGAATTGATACTTACAAGACTCTCATCATCTGCTGACTTGTCATCCTTACCCTCAATTTCAGAAGCAAGACCATAAAGATAACTGAATTGGCCTTTTATTGCAACCTCTGTAAGTTCCAGACACCTTGAACAGGGTACTTCTGCCTTTCCCGTTATTCCGATCTGCAAAAAGAAATGCGGTTTTGTCCAGTAACCCTCAACCCATATACTGACTGGTTCCCTGAAGGTAAATTCCTGACCGGCATATGAAAGAGTATTTTTGATCTCAACAGTCCATTCACGATTAATTTCCCTTGTATCCTGTGGATCCGGCAAAGCCAGATAAAAATGCCAGTCAGAAGGTGGTTTAGTAATAGACATCCAGATCACTCCAAATCTCCGAGCGAGACAAAACTATTTATCTTCCTCCTGATACAATAGTTTCAGTATCCCTTGCAATTACAAGTTCTTCATTAGTTGGGACTACCATTACGGTAACAGTTGAGTCATCGGAACTTATGACTGTCTCTTTGCCGCGAACATTATTTCTTTCCTCATCAACCTTAATGCCAAGGAATTCAAGCCCTTCACATATATTTAACCTGGCAGAAGTACTGTTTTCACCAATACCTGCCGTGAATACGACAATATCAACGCCACCCATTGCAGCAGCATAAGCACCAATATATTTTCTGATCCCGTAGTAAAGGATCTTCTGAGCCAGGTCTGCACGATAATTCCCTTCGTCTGCAGCTTCCTCAATATCCCTCAGATCACTGCTGATACCGGAAATACCAAGTATCCCGCTTTCTTTATTAAGTATATGACCCATTGTTTTATAGTCAATACCTTCCTCTTCAGCAATAAAATTAAGAAGAAGAGGATCAATGTCTCCGCATCTTGTCCCCATGATAACACCGGGAGCAGGAGTAAAACCCATACTTGTATCAACTGACTTGCCATTTTTTACTGCAGTTATAGAACTTCCGTTACCAAGGTGGCATGTAATTATCTTTAGTTCTTCAACAGATTTGCCAAGGATCTCAGCAGCTTTATTGGCAACATAAAAATGACTTGTTCCATGAAATCCATACCTTCTTACCCTGTATTTTTCATAGTAATGGTATGGAACACCGTAAACATATGCATGATCGGGCATGGTCTGATGGAAAGCCGTATCGAAAACACCTACCTGCGGGATATCAGGAAGAACTTCTAACATTGCTTCTATTCCTTCCAGGTTTGCCGGATTATGAAGAGGTGCAAGTGGGACACATTCCTCAAGAGCATCAATAACTTCTTTGTTTATCAAAACTGAATATGCAAACTTCTCCCCGGCATGAACAACTCTATGCCCTATTGCAGACAGTTCTTCAAGACTTCCAATTACACCATTTTTAGAATCCAGAAGTTCTTCAAGAACCAGTTTTATAGCTTGCTTGTGGTTATGAATAGAAGAATTCTTAACAACTGGATCCTGACCTGTTTTGGTATGCTTGATGCGGGACCCTTCGATACCGATCCTTTCTACAAGACCTTTAGCGAGGGGCTGTTCCTTTTCCATATCAAAAAGCTGGTATTTCAATGAAGAACTTCCACAGTTGAGAACAAGAATTTTCATTATACTTTCCTCCTATACTTGACCTTGATACTTCCTTGGAAGTATCTTCTTTATATTATGAGAAAGAAGGTATTAACATGAAACCCAGTATTGTGGGCATTGTTGCAGAATATAACCCATTTCATAAAGGTCACGAATACCAACTGAATCAGGCACTGGCCAAAACTAACGCAGATGCCTCTGTAATAGTTCTTTCCTCCAGTTTCACACAGAGAGGCGAACCTGCACTTATAGATAAATGGGAAAGAACTGAAACTGCTCTACTTTCCGGCGCCGACCTTGTACTGGAGCTACCCGTTGTTTTTTCATCTCATAACGCGGGGCCCTTTGCGAATGCTTCCGTAGATATATTGAGGAAAAGTGGCATCGTCACCCATATTTCCTTCGGAATGGAATCCCCTTCCCCGTTTTTAAACACAATCTCTGGTATTTTAATTCAGGAACCCGAACCTTTCAAGGTATCTCTCAAATCAATGTTAAAGAAAGGATATTCTTTTGTTGAAGCAAGAGCTCACGCTTTAGATGAATTATTACCAGGTGCTGGTGATTTTTCCTCCCATTCAAACAATAATCTTGCTATCAGTTACTGCTGCAGACTTATAGAGACCGGTTCTGAAATTATTCCTGTCCCCGTAAAAAGGATTGGACGTACATTTCACGAAACTGATACAGGATCCGGATTTGCAAGTGCGACTGGCATCAGAACCTTATTGGCCCGGGATAAGATCAATAACGCATTAGGTCTTGTTCCTGACTACTCAGCAGAAAACCTGAGAAAGAACATTGAAAAAGGCCGTATCTGTAAAAACAGGGAGAAATTATGGCCTCTTGTAAGAATAGTTCTGGAAAGGATGGAACCTGAAACCTCAATACAGTACGCTGAAATGGGAGAAGGTCTTCTTAACAGGTTGAAAAACCTTTCTTTAGAATCTGGAAGCCTTGAAGAACTTGTTGATAAGTGTACTTCAAAAAGACATACCCGGGGACGTATCCAGCGAGGGATCATCCATACACTGCTTGCTATGGATCACTGGGATAACAGAGCATTCCAGAGATGTGGACCGCAATACATCAGAGTTCTGGGTTGTAGGGAAAAGGGTCGAAACTTACTGAGACGGATGAGACATTCATCTGAGCTGCCGGTTATTACAAGAAGTTCTGCCCAGTTTAATCCAGTAGCAAGGAAAATGATGGATATTGAACATAGATCTTCGAGAATCTGGGAATCCCTGGTTGAAAACACTCAATTAGACAGAGAGAAAAACTCAAGACCAGTTTTTATATGAACCATCAGGATTGTGCCGAAGATCTGCCGAATCTTTCTCTAAGCCGCCTGTAAACACCCGGTGGAACCATCTCCTGCACTGGACCTCCAAAATGGAATATATCTTTAACTGCGTGACTGGACAAATAGGAATATCTGGCTTCCGTAACAATGAAAAGGGTCTCAATATCAGGAGCAAGCTGCCTGTTCATTAGAGCAAGCTGAAATTCATATTCAAAATCCGAAAGAGCACGTAATCCCCGGATAATTATCCTGCTATGCTCCTGTCTGAGAAAATCAACTAATAGCCCTGTAAAGGAATTAACCTTAACATTTGGAAGATGACTCAATGCTTCCCTGGCCATTGCCTGTCTTTCTTCAATACTGAAAGTCGCTTTCTTCCCGGGGTTAAGAAGCACAGAAACAACTAACTCATCAAAAAGAGCTGCTGCTCTTTCTGCAATATATATATGCCCATTTGTTATAGGATCAAATGAACCTGGATAAACAGCCTTCACTGGGCGTTTCATAGACAAACCCTCCCTGATATTGCACAAACAGTTCAAATATTCTTTTTAAATATCTCAAGAACATTATCACCATAAACTCTTATATCGACCTGTTTGAAAAGCGTATTTTCTGTGACTACACTTTCCCTTTTAGAATGTTCGACAATAAGAATACCATCTGACTTGATAATTTGTTGCCGCAAAGAGAGTATGATCGGTAGATCTTTACACCACCCACTCTCATATGGAGGGTCGGCAAAGATAATATCGAATGACCTTCCCTGTTTTTCAAGCATAGTTACCGCTCTTCTGACATTCATGCATAAGATCCTGAATTCCCGTGTTTTTGAATTATTTGAAGGAACCCTGACTGAATTGCATCTGGAACGAACAAGTTCTACTCCGATAACTGTTGCAGCCATTCTGCTCCAGGCTTCCATTGACACTCTACCTGTTCCTGCGAAAAGATCAAGGAATGATAAACCATTTACAGGACCGATTATGTTGAATAAAGCCTGCAATACCTTTCCTGACGTTGGCCTTACCTCTTTCAAATCAGATCACCAGACTCTCAAAACCTGAATGGCTTAATATCCATTACAGGTGTTCCATCAATAGCATCCAGTCCATTTACGGCAAGAAATCTCCCCTTGACGTTAAGCAGTTCACATTTGGAAACACCAATAAAATTGGGTCTCTCAGGGGAACACGTGGCAAAAACACCCTTAAGCGGACGAGACATATCCCCTCTTGGATGAACTTTCATTTTATATTTTACAGATTGATGAAAATAGAATAAAACCGTAATGAACCCCTCGTTTTCAAGACCTTGAATAGCATCTTCATACTTTTCAAACACCTCAATTACACTAACCTTATTCATAAAGAAATCAGGAGGCATTTTCCTCCTTACTTTTGAATGGACAATCCCTATAGGAGCAAAACATATCCAGTTATCCTTCATGTTCTAACCTGAAATTTGTATAAAGGTTTTCCAGTGCCTTTTTCAGAGCCGGTGTTCTGTATGGTGAACTATTATCATCTATCTTGATAATTGCACCCTTTTCCTGATTAACTATCTTTGTATAGAACTTTTGCTCAAATTCCCCATCGGAAGAAACTGTTTCCAGAAGAAAAGCATTATTACCGTCAGAGTAAGCCTCCCTGTATATAAAATGTATCTGTTCATCTTTACCCCCCATTCCATTCAAGGCTTTAAGTTCAGTTAAAGATATTTTTACACCAGGCAACTTAAAATGCATTATTTCTTCTACCCCCTGAAGGATCCTGACAGTTGAAAAATCAGAATCTTTTCTTATTCTGACAAGATGGATGTCTTTTCCCTCTTCTAACCATTTTCTTTCATATTTAGTATTTATATCCCGTTCAGGGTTCAAAATAACTTCACTTACGGAAAGAGAAGGATGTTGACCCATACTTTTTGCTATCTCTTCAGCATACCAGTATTCATCAGTAAGAACTTCAAAGATTGATCCCTTTTTCAGAACTGAGGCTACAGTATCCATAAAAGAAGGATTTGTAACCCTGCGTTTTATATGCCTTTTTTTTGGCCAGGGACAGGGAAAATTCATGAATAGTTTGTCTACAGATGAATCAGGAAAAGATTCTCTGAGTAAAAACCTGGCGTCACCCTGCATTAATCTGATATTATGTATACCGGTTCTTGATACTCTTTTCAAAGCTTTTTTGATGCAGAACAGAGAGAGTTCGATCCCGAAAACCATAACATCACTTTGTTCCCTTGCAAGATGAACAGGAAACTCTCCATTCCCGAACCCGATATCGACCATTACTTTACTGGTCTTGTCCTTACACAGACTTTTATTATCAAATGGAATATCAAGAATTTCAGGTCGTACTATAATTTCTTCCAATATCTTTGTCATATACAACTTACCTCCGAACTCAGACTTGATATATTAAGACATGTTTATGATATTTGAAAATATCATAATATAATTTATCAAAACCAGTTGTACAAAAATACCCTTGCTCTATAATATGATACGCGATAGATTAAACGTGCACAAACGGAACGTACCATGTTAATATTCAATTCAGGTCATTCGGGAATTTTAACAGACAAATGGATCTTTTCCATGGATCAACCCGAAAATATATGCCGATATTACAAGAATAAGGTGAATTACCCCGTGATCCTGACAGTTATTTTCAGATGATTGCGGGAAATTAATAAAGAGGTGGTAAATACATGTCAAAACAGTGGAAAAGTATGGATGGTAACACCGCAGCAGCGCACGTAGCATATGCATTTACAGACGTTGCAGCCATCTATCCGATCACGCCCTCATCACCAATGGCTGAATACATTGATGAGTGGGCAGCGCATGGAAGGAAGAATATCTTCGGCAAAACTGTTCAGGTAGCCGAACTGCAATCCGAAGCCGGTGCTTCGGGAGCAGTTCATGGTTGTCTCTCTGCAGGTGCTCTTACAAGCACATTTACTGCTTCCCAGGGACTTCTTCTAATGATACCGAACATGTACAAGATCGCTGGAGAACTGCTTCCAGGAGTATTTCACGTCAGCGCAAGAGCTGTTGCAGGACACGCTCTGTCTATTTTTGGAGACCATAGCGATGTTACTGCAGCACGGGCAACCGGGTTTGGACTTCTTGCATCCGGCAGTGTACAGGAAGCCATGGATCTCGGAGCAGTCGCACATCTCAGTTCTATTAAAGGAAGTGTACCTTTCGTTCACTTTTTTGATGGATTCAGGACCTCTCACGAAATCCAGAAGATCGAGGCCTGGGACTATGACGACCTCGCAAAGATGGTCGACTATGGCAAGGTAAAAGAGTTCCGCTCAAAAGCACTTAACCCGGAACACCCCTACACAAAGGGTACAGCTCAGAACCCGGATATCTACTTCCAGGCAAAAGAAGCTGCCAACAAGTTTTATGATGCTATCCCTGACATAGTAGCCGACTATATGAAGCAGGTCAGCGAGGTAACAGGAAGAGAATACAAACCTTTCAACTACTATGGACATCCTGAAGCGGAAAACGTTCTGATATTAATGGGTTCAGCCTGTGAAGCCGCGGAAGAAACCGTCGACTACCTGCTTTCAAAGGGAGAGAAGGTCGGGATCCTTAAAGTCCACCTTTACAGGCCCTTCTCTGCAAAGTATTTCTTCAACGAACTTCCTAAGACAGTAAAGAGAATTGCTGTCCTCGACAGGACAAAAGAACCGGGAGCACTCGGAGAACCCCTTTACCTCGACGTGCGTTCCCTTTTCTACAACAGAGAAAATGCTCCGCTTATTGTTGGCGGAAGGTATGGTCTTGGCTCCAAGGATACAACACCCTCTGACATCAATTCAGTTTTCGACAACCTCAAGCTTCCGGAACCAAAGGACCAGTTCACCATCAGCATCATTGATGATGTGACCTATACTTCTCTTCCCGTCAAGGATCGGATCTCCACCACCCCGGAAGGGACCATATGCTGCAAGTTCTGGGGACTTGGATCTGACGGTACCGTAGGAGCGAACAAAAACTCCATTAAGATCATCGGTGACCATACAGACATGTACGCACAAGGTTATTTTGCATACGACTCCAAAAAATCAGGTGGCGTAACCATTTCACACCTTCGCTTCGGGAAGAAACCCATCAAGTCAACCTACCTTATAGACCAGGCCGACTTCATAGCCTGCCACAAACAGGAATATGTCTCCATGTATAACCTCCTCGAGGGTATTAAGGATGGTGGAACCTTCCTTCTCAACACTCAGTGGACTTCTCTCGAAGAGCTTGAGAAGCACCTGCCAGGATCCCTTAAGCGTCAGTTGGCTGAGAAGAATATCTCTCTCTACGTAATGAACGGCACCGACATAGGACAGGAGATCGGACTCGGAAACAGGATCAACATGATAATGCAGTCTGCTTTCTTCAAGCTCTCTGAAGTTATTCCTTTCGATGATGCTGTTAAATACATGAAAGAAGCAATAAAGAAAACCTACGGGAATAAAGGTGAAAAGATAGTCAACATGAACAACGAAGCCGTAGACAAGGGCGCTGGTGCACTGAAAAAGATAGATGTGCCCGTAACATGGAAAAACGCTTCAGAAGATACTGTGGAAACTGGACAGGAACTTCCTGAGTTCGTTGAGAAGGTATGTGTTCCAATGAACAGCCAGCAGGGAGACAAACTCCCAGTAAGCGCCTTCGTGGGACGTGAGGATGGAAGTTTCCCCAACGGAACCACAGCCTATGAGAAGAGGGGTATCGCTGTTAACGTACCCGAATGGCAGATCGACAAATGCATACAGTGCAACCAGTGTTCCTATGTATGCCCTCACGCGGCGATAAGACCCTTCCTTCTCGACGAGGAAGAAGTTGCAAAGAAACCGGAAACTTTCGAAACTCAGAACGCAAAGGGTAAGGAACTCGAAGGCCTGCAGTTCAAGATCCAGGTAACAACTCTTGACTGTACGGGATGCGGGAACTGTGCTGACATATGCCCTGTCGATGCTCTTGTAATGAAACCTCTTGCTACCCAGACAGAAAAAGAAGTACCGAACTGGGACTTCGCAGTTACCCTTTCCGACAAATCAGACAGGATCAACAAGAACAACATCAAGGGTAGCCAGTTCTGTCAGCCTCTGTTTGAGTTCTCAGGTGCCTGCGCCGGATGTGGTGAAACACCTTACGCCAAGCTCGTAACACAGCTTTTTGGCGACAGAATGATAATAGCAAATGCAACTGGTTGTTCTTCGATCTGGGGTGGCTCTGCTCCAGCTACACCATATACTCTGAATTCCAAGGGACAGGGGCCCGCCTGGGCGAACTCGCTCTTTGAGGACAACGCGGAATATGGATACGGCATGAGGCTTGCGGTTAACAACATAAGACAGACCCTCGAGAATTCCGTCAGGGACCTTCTGGAAATGGATGTAGCCCAAGACGTGAAATCAGCCCTGAACAACTGGATGGAAGCAAAGGACGACGGAGAAGCCTCCAAAAATACAGCAGCTGAGGTGAAGGCCCTTTTGGGCAAGGATCTAGGCAGCAGTGAAGCCAATGAGGCTCTCGCAAAGATAGCGGAACTGAAGGACTATCTGATCAAGAAGTCTGTATGGATACTTGGCGGAGATGGATGGGCTTATGATATCGGTTATGGCGGACTGGACCATGTCCTTGCATCAGGAGAAAACATCAATGTTCTGGTTTTCGATACTGAAGTTTATTCCAATACAGGTGGTCAGTCTTCCAAAGCTACTCCTACAGCAGCTGTTGCAAAGTTCACCGCTTCCGGTAAACGTACAAGTAAAAAGGACCTTGGACGCATAGCAATGACATACGGTTACGTATACGTAGCCCAGACAGCTATGGGTGCAGATAAGAATCAGCTAATGAAGGCTGTCACTGAAGCTGAAGCATATGATGGACCTTCTCTGATAATCTGCTACGCCCCATGCATAAACCATGGTATCAAAGTCGGGATGGGCAAATCCCAGGAACAGGAAAAGAAAGCTGTTGATGCTGGTTACTGGCATCTTTACAGATTCAATCCGCTCCTTAAGGAACAGGGAAAGAATCCTTTCAGTCTTGATTCCAAGGAACCAAAAGGAGGATTCCGGGACTTCCTGCTCAGCGAAGTACGTTACTCCTCACTTACCAAGACATTCCCGGAAGTAGCCGAATCCCTTTTCGAAAAGGCAGAAAAGGAAGCCATGGAGAGATACCAGGCTTATAAACAGATGGCTGAAGCTGGTGAAATCAAGGTCAAAGCATAATTTAGCAAACTATTTTCAGGTTATTTTCGTCAGGGTGACAAGAGCGATCTTGTCACCCTGTTTCAATGTAAGATGTAAACAATTGAATATAGAGTTTTGCTGGCTTGAGATCCACATTATTTGAGATCAGAAGAGTCCTTTCCATCCTATAAATCGCTTTCCTGTCTGAAACCATTAGAAAGAAAGTCTTAAAACAGAAACAAGTGTATTCTTCAGTTTATTGCAAAATGTGACATATTCTATTGCTGGTGATACACTTTATGAAAATACTTGACCGTAACGTCAAGGAAGGGTAAAATACCCTCTGTTCACGGGACGTAGCGCAGCCTGGATAGCGTACCTGCATGGGGTGCAGGTGGTCGGAGGTTCAAATCCTCTCGTCCCGACCAGACATCCAAGCGGGAAACCATAGAAGTGGTTTCCCGCTTTTTTTACAGAAAGGACCGTATTTTCTTGAACAATGATCATAAGCCATTTTTCCCAAAATCAATACTCGGCCAGAACTTCCTTATTGATAATAATATTGTAGAAAAGATCGTAAAAACCGCAGAAATTAATGATTCAGATATTATTCTGGAAATAGGGCCCGGAAAGGGAATTCTAACCCGAAGACTCGCTTCATCAAAATGCAAAAAACTGTATTCGGTAGAACTTGATCAGAGGCTTAAACCTTTTCTCGATAAACTTGATAGATTGTACCCAAAATTACAGTTGATCTGGTCGGATGCTGTAAAGTTTGATTATTCTACAATGGTGGAAGATCCTCCAAACAAACTGATCGCTAATTTACCATACAATATAACCACACCACTAATTTGGGCCCTTCTTGAAAAACTTGTTCCGTACGGTCTAAACACCTTCATAATAATGGTCCAGAAAGAATCCGCTTTGAGAATATGTGCTCCGGCAGGAACAAAAGCAAGATATCCTCTCGGGATAGTAATACAGGCAATGGGAACTGCAAGAAGAATTATGAAAGTCTCTCCGGAATCTTTCAGACCTGTACCTGGTGTAGATTCAGTTGTTTTGAAAATTGACTTGTTCAGGAATCTGGGTCTGGCTTCTGATCCGGAATGGAAGAGACTCATAAAATCTGGATTTGGTCAGAGAAGAAAGACTCTTGCAAAGAATCTTCTCCTTTCTGGTTATTGCATGGAAAAAGGCATTATAGATGAAATTCTTGAAAACAGTGGATTAAGCCATTCTGTCCGGGCTGAAGAACTTCAATACGATGAATGGCTGTATATCTATAGAGAGATAATGCAATACCGGTAAACAAAGAAAGATCTGGCAGATATAATCATCCGCCAGATCCATTTTAAAAGTTCTTTAAAAAAACGTCTTTTACACTTTTTCTTTAAGTGCTTTACCTGGTCTGAACACTGGTACTTTTTTCGCAGGTATGCGGATCACCTTTGAAGGATCCTGTGGGTTTCTTCCCTGTCGTGCTGCTCTTTCTCTTACTTCAAAAGTCCCGAATCCAACAAGCTGTACTTTCTCTCCTTTGGCCAGAGACTCTTCGATCGCACTGAATACAGCATTAACTGCTTCTCCTGAAGCTTTCTTGCTGAGACCAGTACTTTTCGCTACTGCATTGGCCAGATCAGTTTTTGTCAATTCAGCCACCTCCTGTTTTGTTTAAGAGCATTTACTTAAATCAAATTTCATTATATATCTATTATTACCAGTAAATGCAGTAATGGTCAAGGCCTAAAGCATATTTCATGCTTTAGGGCGCCAAAAAAGCCTTAAAGGAACCCCTCTGAAGTTTTCAAGTTTCCTGAGTTCTTTTTCCATATAACGGTTAAAAGCATTGTCGATAATATCAGGATAGTTTACAAAGAAAACAAATGATGGGGGTTCTATCCCTGTCTGAGAGCAATAGAATATCTTGAGAGGCCGACCTTTATTATTCGAGGGCATCTTCTGGAAAGCAAGTATATCTCTTACAAGTCGATTCAATATATTAGTGCTTATTCTATTTCTTCTGTTATGAAATACTTCGTTTACATTATCGAGAAGCTTTCCCAGGCCTCTTCCAGTCAATGATGACGCAAAAAGAAGCGGAGCATGTTTTACAAATCCAAGTTCTTCAATAACTGTCTTTTTGACCCTGTCACCCAGTTTTGGATCCTTTGGAAGGATATCCCACTTGTTTACGAGCATTACCAGCCCCTTACCCCTCAGCAGAGCCTCTGAAGCAAGTTTCTTATCCTGATCTGTCACCAGGTCAGCTCCATCCATAACCAGCAACACGACATCACTGCGGCTAATGGCCTGAAGTGTTCTCACCTGGGAATAGAATTCAAGATCACCCTTTATTTTGCCTCGTTTTCTAAGACCCGCAGTGTCAACGATTCTGAACCTTCTACCTTTAGACAAAACGACAGAATCAACAGCATCTCTTGTTGTTCCGGGAATGTCGCTAACAATTGATCGTTCCTCACCTGTAATATAGTTTACAAGACTGGATTTACCCACATTGGGCCGCCCGATTATCGAGAGACGTATTTCTTCTTCGCCGCTTTTGATCTCTTTTTCATCCGGAAGCTTACTGACTATAATATCTATAAGTTCCGGAATATTTCTCTTGTGACTTGCACTTACACCGATAATTTCATCGAACCCCAGGTTGTAGGCTTCATATACCAGGTTTTCATGTTTCATATCATCAATTTTATTGGCAACAACTATCACAGGCTTTCTGGATCTCCTGAGCATATCGGAGACATCCTCATCCATCCATGTAATGCCCTCTTTGCCGTCGATAACAAAAACTACAAGATCACTTTCAAGAACAGCCTGTTTTATCTGTCTTTCCATATTTACTACAAGAGGATGCGTATCATTGACAATAAGCCCTCCTGTATCGACTATAAAGAAACTCTGTTCATTACACTCAACCTCACCATATATTCTGTCTCTTGTAACACCTGGCATATCATCAACTATGGATTCCCGTCTTCCAAGTAATCTGTTAAAAAGCGATGATTTGCCCACATTGGGACGACCCACTATTGTTACTATTGCCATTTGATCACTCCTGCCCCTTTTCTTAATCCATCCACAAACGCAATTGCGGATAACCTTTTCCGGATTCTTTAATATGAAAAAAAGGTGAAATATCTTTTCCAAATCTTTTTATACTTTTTACCTTGATCCACAAAGTCTCACTATTCTCCGACAACTCAAATATTTCGTAACCTTTATCAGCAATAGTTTCTTCAAAATGATATTTAATTTTTTGGGGTATTCTGGCTTCAACCAGATAAAAGTATGGCGGAACCTCGAATTCTTCCCTTTCTGAAAGCTCGTATTTCCAGAAATCTCCCCATCCCGTCAACAAAGATCTCTGCCAGGATCTTTTAGGAACTCTGCTTTGAAGAACTATTTTTCTGTCACTGTACCCTTTACCTCTCCACAATGATTCCCAGATCATGGAATAAGCAGAAAAACGTGAATTATAAAAAGTTTTGCCGGCCTCAACATCTCCATCAAGCCAACAGACCAATCCTGTATTGAGTTCATCCATAAGGGAAAGTGCGCTTCTTGAACCTATTACAAGACCTTTCTCCCTGAGCCTTGAGATCGCACTTAGCCTTTGCTTTCTGCCTGAGGGATAATCGGCATGCCATAACTGAATATTAATGTCTTCTGGAAGTACTTTTTTTGATAATTCGATCAATGCCTCAAGCCCGGGTCTTTTGCCTCTTAAAAGATTGCCTTTACAATAAGGACAGGCTTCAGGAAGGGTTTGTTCCCTGCCGCATATCGAACATCTCAGAGTTCCTTTTTCAGAATGCCAGGTTAAAACCCCTCCGCAGTTTTGACAATTGAGAATAAATCCACAGGATTCACAAAAGATCTGTCCTGCGTAACCTTTCCTGTCCAGTATCCAGATTGCAAGTCGATGTTCAGACAAAGAACGTTGTGTCTCCTCAAGCATCCTCTCACTGAATCTAAATGGAGTCTCAACACCTGGAACTGATGGTTTTGGCGCCATCTTCATATCGACAAAAAAAAGCCTTTTTTTTTCTGGCTCATCCTCACATGAAGGATGAAATTTTCGATATATTCTGGATGACGGAAGCCTTCCGCCTAAAATAAGATCAGAACCCCACAGGTTTGCCCTTCTTGCAAAAATACTCCTTATATTCAAATAAGGTGACATCCTCATACGATAAGCGGGGTTACTTTCATCTTCAATTATAAAACACTCCGGCCTGGATAATGGCGCAAATGCGGCAGAGGAACTTCCTATAACAATACTGGACTTACCATTCAAGACATCTACCCAGTCTGAAAATAGTTTTTTTCCGGCAGTTCTTGGCCAGAGAAGAGATCTTTCTGAAAGTTCATCTGGCAGTTCATTAAAGAATCTCTCTGCATGTTTATGCTCCGGAAATATCACTAAACCATTGGAGATCCTCTTTAGATTCTTAACATATTCTTCTTTTCTCCTGGAATATTCCGACCTGAATGTTGTCTGGACATTTGCACTAGAGGAATTTTCAGAACAAAGAATGGTTGGACTACTTGCGTTCCTTTGATCACAGAACTTTTCACCGTTAAGTATCTGTTTAGGGAGCATGGCAAGGAGAGCTTGCCCCATTCCGCAAAAGAACATCTCCCCTGCCCACTTAGACAGTTCCAGGAGATCGGGGGGAACAACCGGGAAAGGGTCGATTATTGAAAGAATTTCCCTTGTTTTTCCATTGTCTGCGGGTTGCGAAACAAGTTGATCAGCAGATTTGTGAATACAGGTGACAAATCCCGTTCTTGTGGTTCTTCCGAGAGGCACTTTGACCCTTGCCCCTTCGGTCGGCAGTGAGAAGGACCTATAAGTTAACCTGGTCCACCAGGGCCCCGGAACAACGACATCTATAAGGTATGTCAACAGTAGCCCTGCTCTCCATTTTCTCCAAGAATTTTATCCCATATCCTTTTAGCGACATAGTCTTTAGAACCCTTGTACATATCGACAGTTCCATTTTTAT
>Ga0209947_1000003_pt1 | contig 140364 bp, 137 predicted proteins | sample SalPonR2_B_D2_MG_FD_185706 | JGI IMG/M metagenome (GOLD analysis project Ga0209947, IMG submission 185706) | Salt pond soil microbial communities from South San Francisco under conditions of wetland restoration - Salt Pond MetaG R2_B_D2_MG... ...
ACTACGGGGCATCTATAACACCAGGGCTTTCTGCTTTTGGTGCATTAAACCAGATCGAAACAGATGTACTCTTTGCACGCCTTGATCAGGGTTGGACCGACAAATGGGGTACTTTCCAGAGATTTGTCGACGTAAGCCACGATGCAGGCGGTGGCGATCTTGACGTAACCAACTTTACATTCGGTGTGAAATACCAGTACACACCGGCACTCTACTTTGAGCTTGCCTATGATGACGTAGATTATGGTGATGATCTCGCTGATCTCGGTTTCAATGATGATTCAATGGTAAGGCTTCGTACCCACCTGAAGTTCTAAGCGAAATTAAACTGTAACGATCAAAAGGCAGGGATTTATTCCCTGCCTTTTTTTAATTGCCCTTTCTGTTGTATAATTTCTCCTGGTACCTACAGAATATGCGGGAGGTTTTAGAGAAGATGAAAAGATTAGCAAATATAATTATGCTTAGCATGGTCCTTTTGCTGGCAGTTCTTGCAGCATCATCCCCGGCAGCGCCTGAGGATATACTTAAACGCTGGTCCAAGTCCGAGACCTACAAAAATGACATGGGTTCTGAGCTTGAGATAACAGCTACATATTACTCGGCGGAGTACATCGAGGCTCTTGTTCAGACTGAGGCCGAAAAGAATCTGTGGACCAAGGATGAGATGGAAAACTACAAGTACGAGTTGCTCAAGAGCCTGCAGATGGACGAGTATATTCCCGTGCATATCGAGTTTGACAACCTTGGACCTGCCCTGAGGATGGCTCCCTTCGACAGGCAGATATGGATGTGGATCGGCAGTGAGAAATTTTCTCCCGCCGATTACGACAAGAGGTTCAATTTCAAGGTTAGTGACAAGAGGGACGGTCTTGTGTTCTTCCCCCGCTACGATGAAAAGGGAAATTCCCTCATAGAGGGAGTAAAGAGCGTCAAGCTCTCTCTTAGAGGTATTATAAGCCCTGTTACCACGAGATTTTCGACCATAGATTTTATATGGGATGTCTACAAGGATGATCCCTCCAGACTCTGGAGCGGGGACGCTGCTGCCAAGCTTGAAATAGACCGGCTTATCAAGAGGGTGGAAAAGCTCCAGGTCCAGAAAGCAGAGCTTGAGGCACAGTTATCGGAGGTCAACGGGGAACTTGCGCAGATCAATGCCAGGATAGAGGAACTTAGAAGCGAGTAAATAACTTGAACTGAAAGCATTTGTCTGAGAAAATCAAAGGCGGTCCCAATGAGGGACCGTCTTTTTTACAGGGGGGATTTATCGTGAAAAAAATTGCTGTTCTGACCAGTGGGGGAGATTCTCCCGGTATGAATGCTGCCGTGCGTTCTGTAGTAAGGACCGGGCTTCATTACGGATTGGAAGTAGCAGGGATCCTCAAAGGTTATGAGGGACTCATAGATGGTGAAATTATCACAATGGATTCCAGGTCCGTAGCGGGTATCATCCATAGAGGCGGTACGATCCTTCATACAAGCCGAAGCGAGAGGTTCCTGACACCGGAGGGGCGAAGTATGGCTATGGATCAGCTCGCCAGTGCAGGGGTCGATGCGATTGTCATTATCGGGGGAGACGGCTCCTTCCGGGGAGCGGAAAAACTCCATGAAAGCGGATTACCGGTGATAGGTATCCCGGGGACCATAGATAATGATATAGCGGGCACGGATGAGACCATTGGCTATGATACTGCTCTAAATACTTCCCTGGATGCTGTCGCCAGGCTTCGTGATACTGCCAGCAGCCATGACAGGCTTTTCATAGTGGAGTTAATGGGAAGGGATTCCGGATTTATCGCTCTCGAAGTGGGTCTTGCCTGCGGAGCAGAGGCGGTTGTGATCCCGGAGACGGGGCTTGATCTTGCAGATCTCGCTGATGATATCCACAGGGCAAGGAAAATGGACAAGGATCATTTCTTCATCATTCTTGCTGAAGGCGTTATGTCGGCCCAGGAACTCAAGGAAAAACTTCGAGATACGGCAGGCTATGATGCCAGAATAACTGTCCCGGGTTATGTTATTCGAGGGGGCAGTCCAACCTGCTACGATACTGTACTGGCCACACGCATGGGTCGAAAAGCCGTCGAGACTCTTCTTGAGGGCCGTAAAGGCCTCATGATCGGCTGTGTAAACCATGAAATGGTCACAGTTCCCCTGAGCGATTCATGGGAGAGGAAGAAGACGATAAATCCGGAACTTATTGAAACTCTGGACATGATGAATTCATGAGCATGAATATAGAAGCACTGCTGAATATCGTTGCCTCGGACCGCGCAGGAAGGCTGGTACCTACCCTCGGGTGTGCTGCCTGGTGGGAAAGTGCTTTGTCCATTCTTGTGAGGTCTGAGGAGATCGCCATCGTAACTGGTTTTATGGTGCCGTCTGCATCAGCTCCAGAGACCGATGGTCCTTCCGGTGCGGCAGTTCTTGGAAGATGTCTCCAGGAGTGTGGGAAAGATGTAATGATATTTACAGATCCTTACTGCCTTGAGGTGGTTGAAAGATGTTCAGTAGCGATAAACGGTCCCAACGTATTATCAGTAGAGACAGGTCAGGATATTATCGAAGCCGGTCCGGATCTGTTAATCTTCGTTGAGAGGCTGGGGCGAACAAGCAATTTGCGATATTGCAATATGCGATGTAAGGATATATCAGGCTTTACATATCCTCTTGATGACGGGGCATTACTTGCAGCTGAAAAGGGTATAAAGGTGGTCGCCATTGGAGATGGAGGTAACGAAGTCGGAATGGGAAATATTGCAAAAGAGATAGGGGAGATAGTTCCTGATTTCCGCGATTGCATCTGTTCGATCGGATGTGATGTCCTGCTTCCGTCCGATGTTTCAAACTGGGGAGCATATGCTCTTGCTGCAATGCTTTCCTGTTATTACGGAAAGTGGTGTGGTCATTTTCCGGATGATGAGGCGAACATGCTCGATGCTGTAATCGATGCAGGCGCTGTTGACGGGGTTACTACAGAAAAACATCTTTCTGTAGATGGTTTCGGACTTAATATCCAGAATCAGGTGGTACAGGGTATTTATGGCTGGTATACAGAAACTTGTTCTAAAGACTACTGATCATTCAGGGGAAGGGTCCTGTTTATCCTTTTTTCAAGAACAGGAAGTAGAATAAATGCGGCTGCGGCTCCCATTCCGGTTTGAACAACGTCTGTAAAAAACTCAACTGGTGCGGCTTTCCACCCATACAGAAAACCAGCCATTGTGGTATATCCGGCTATCATGACAAGGGCTCCGCACAATACTGCTGTCTTGCGGTGTTTTCGGCCTATAATGCCCGTGACGTATCCTTCAGTTCCCTTTATAACAAGAGTGAAAGGTGCCCACAGGGGATATCCCAGTACAAGATCTCCAAGACATGCTCCGATGCCTCCGCATGCAGCACCGTAGAGAGGCCCCAGCATAAGGGCGACAACGTAGATGATACCTTCTCCCAGATTAAAGTACAGTCTGAACCCGGGAACGGGTATGCTCAGCATTGTTGAAACAGTTACAGCTGATGCGAGTATCGCACCCAGGGCAATTGATCTTGTTTTGTTATCCATTGAGATTATTTCCTCCAGATTTATCTGTTTTTGTATTTTCTGTGTATTTCGTGTTATTATATGGCATAATTTCTAATACATATCCTATCGGTATTATTTGAAAATGGTATATCCAGAATTTAAACCCTCGGCACTTTTCTGGTCCTTAGAACTGATGGTGCTTCTCTTTTTTACTTGTGTTTTATCGGGAGCGATGGTTATAATGTCGAGGAATGGGAAAACTTTCCTCCTGCTTGTTTCCTCAGGGATCATATTCTTATCCGCCTTTGCAGTATGGACGGTTCTTGCGACTGATTCTATGAGTTCTTTCAGATTTCTCAGAACAGCGATATGTGATGAGGTGGATGAGGACTTTCAACCTGCAGGAGTATCAGATCATTTTTCGTATGGGACTCGCCAGTTGTGTCTGTGGTTTGAGTACTGTACTGAATATGATTCCTGTGGTATGAATATCAAATGGTATTACAGAGATCAGCTGGTTTCCAGGGAATCTGTCGTTATATCCGATTCTGAGGGCAGAAGAACTTTCTGTCTTCTCAGGGAAGATGGATTTCCGTTGCCCGGTGGTAAATACAGGGTCAGGATAGAACTGAACGGCCGGAAGCTTACTACCTTGAAATTTTCCATTGAAAATAAAGAAGCATAAAAAATCAAAAATGAGGGAAGGGATGTTATTGTGATTTTCTTCCTTGATACCGCGAACCTGGATGAGTTGCGTGAAGCGGCTTCCTGGGGCGTTATCTCGGGTGTGACCACTAATCCGTCTCTGGTTTCCAGAGAAGGGAACGTGGAGTTTGCAGATCATATCAGGGAGATTACCTCTATCGTCGATGGTCCAATAAGCGCGGAGGTTATTGCTCTTGATACTGAAGGAATGGTAAAAGAGGGGAGAGAGCTTGCGGCTATCTCGTCAAATATTGCTGTCAAGATACCAATGACCGCACAGGGTATGGGTGCAGTGAAGATCCTCTCGAGTGAAGGTATACCGGTCAATGTTACTCTTGTCTTTTCACCGCAGCAGGCTCTTCTGGCAGCATCAGCGGGTGCTGCGTATGTGAGTCCGTTTGTGGGAAGGCTTGATGATATCGGTGAGGATGGCGTGGGTCTTGTTGCAGATATAGCTGAAATGTTCGCGATCCAGGATATTGGTACCAGAGTCCTCGCGGCAAGCATAAGGAACCCTGGTCATGTTTCGGCCTGTGCTCTTGCTGGTGCGGATGTTGCGACAATTCCGTTCAAGGTTCTGAAGCAGCTTTTCCATCATCCGCTTACAGACAAGGGAATGGAAAAGTTCCTGGCTGATTGGGAGGTATATAAAAAACGGTCATGACTGATACAAGAACAGATCCAGTCCGGGAAAATAAAAGTCCCGAACCACCAAGGGAAAACGGCAAAGGGGCGGAAAAGACCTCAGGCGGTAACAACAATGCTGAATCAAGAACAGTTCCAAAACCTCGTTATTCTTACAATAAACTTTCAAGCCTTGTTCTGAGTGAACTCAGGCAAATTGCCAGAGAGCTCGGGGTTAACGGCTCAAGCTCCATGAGAAAGGACAGCCTTATCCTTGCCCTTTTGAAGAAACAGGCAGAAGATATGCGCTATCGTTTCAGTGGAGGAACCCTTGAGATACTTGGGGATGGTTATGGTTTTCTGAGGCCGGAAGGCCTTCTTCCGAGTGATAATGACATTTATGTTTCCGCTTCCCAGATCCGGCGTTTCGGTCTTCGCAACGGAGATGTAGTATGGGGCCTTGTGAGACAGCCCAAGGACCAGGAACATTACGAGGCTCTCCTCAGGGTGGAAATGGTCAATTTTTCTGATCCGGAAAAAGCTCGGAAGCGTGCTCATTTTGGACAGCTAACTCCGATATTCCCGGATTGCAGGATGGAACTTGAAACTCCCTCCAAGGAGATATCGAACAGGCTTGTAGACCTTTTTGCACCAATAGGAAAAGGGCAGAGGGCACTTCTTGTTTCTCCGCCCAAGGCAGGAAAGACAACACTTCTCAAAAATATAGCTCATGGAGTAACTACCAATCATCCCGAAACTATTCTCATGGTACTTCTTATAGATGAGCGTCCCGAGGAAGTTACGGATATATCCAGATCTGTCGATGGGGAGATAATCGCCTCGACATTTGACCGTCCTGCAGAGGAACACCTGAGAGTGGCTAACCTTTGTCTTGAAAAGGCTAAAAGGCTTGTTGAAGTCGGAAAAGACGTTGTGCTCCTCCTTGATTCCATAACGAGACTTGCAAGGGCATCCAACCTGGTCGTACCTCCATCAGGAAGGACACTTTCCGGCGGAATGGATCCGGCAGCACTTTATTTTCCAAAGAGATTTTTCGGTGCAGCCCGAAACATCGAGGAAGGCGGAAGCCTTACCATAATAGGAACCGCACTGGTGGATACCGGCAGCAGGATGGACGATGTCATATATGAAGAGTTCAAGGGTACCGGAAACATGGAACTCCATCTGTCCAGGAAGTTGTCCGAACAGAGGGTCTTCCCTGCTATGGATATAACAAGATCAGGAACCAGGAGAGAGGAACTTCTCATCAATGAGGAAGATCTTGAAAAGATATGGCTTCTCCGCCGCAGGATCATGAACGTCGATGAGACGGGTGCGCTTAACCTTATAATAGGCAAGGTTAAAAAGTCGAAGAGTAACGTCGAATTTCTGAAAAGCATTAAGAAATCCTGATAAATTATTTGTTCATAAAGATATTTCGGTTATAATAACCGCGGTGTTTTAATTTTTAAAAATCTTCTAACTCTTTCCAGCTATTGAAGTCAGGAGGGAATTATTTGCGAAAAATTCCAGGCAGGATGACTGGACGCTTTCCGAGACGTACTGGTTTCCTTTTTATCATTGTTCTTATGCTTAGTACAACTGTATTTCTCTCGGTAGCTTGTTCAAGGAGGGCAGATGGGATCTCCTGGAGGGGAAGTATACAGCCCGATATTATGCGAAGTTTTGATACATCCTCTTCTTCCGGTTTTGTAGTCATAGAAATGCCCGAAGATATTTATGATGATTCAGGTACTTACATTTCAACCGAACCGCGTGGAATGAACGGAATAGGTCCCCTTCCTGCACCATCTTTCAGGGATGAAAGAATAGTTCTCGAGGAACAGAAGGTCCAGGAACCGGTCCAGCACGAATCTTCCAGTGAAGAGTTGAAGGTTTCATCAAGTGACAAAATGCCAACAGACAGTCATTTTTCAGAGGACCTGGTACTCGAAGAAGTCACAGAGCTTGAGGATGTCGAACCCAATGATCCTGAAAAGGACGAAAACACTGCAGATCCTTCTCTTGCGGAAGATGCTCTGATCCTTGAGGAAGAGTCCGTCTGCTGGTCCGAATATCATGTACGTGCCGGTGAGACCCTCACGGACATATGCAGGGACAGATCACTTACACCAAAAGGGATCGCAGATGCAAATGAACTCACTAATCCTGATTATTTAAAGGAAGGCCAGCTTCTTCTGATCCCCAGTTCCCCGGAAAATATTGAGAAGACAATTGCTGAGGTCAAGAGAAGAAGGGCTGAGGAGATAGCAAGGCAGAACAGGGTTGAGCCTGTTGAGGTTGATGAGTATACCGTTCAGGAAGGTGACAGCCTCTGGTCCATTTCGAATAAACTCAATATTTCCATAGATACCCTTTTTGCGTCCAATAAGCTTAAAGATCCGGATTATCTCAAACCAGGAAGCAAACTGAGAGTTCCCAACCAGGATGGTTTATTCCACAAGATCCAAAAAGGAAATACCCTGGGGTCCATTGCTAAAAAATTCAAGACAGAACCTGAAAGGATAATCAAGGCTAATCCCGGGGCTGATCTTGATGTACTCAAGGTGGGAATGGAATTGTTCATTCCGGGTGCATCCCCGGCAGCATCTGTCTTCAGATTGAGCGATGGAAGGAGTTCTACCTATTCAAGAGGCTTCCGCTGGCCTGTGGCCGGCAGGATAAACAGTCCTTTCGGGTGGAGAAGGCATCCCATAACAAAAAAGCGTAATTTTCACACAGGTATAGATATCAAAGCAAGGACCGGAAGGATCATCCGCGCAGCCAGAAATGGAAGAGTAGCATATGCAGGCTGGATGGGTGGATATGGCAGAGTGGTGGTAGTAAACCATGGTAATGGTTATTCTACTTTATATGCTCATTGCAGCAGGCTTCTTGTAAGAAAAGGGAGAAGCGTTTCTTCAGGCCAGGCAATAGCAAAAGCAGGTTCAAGCGGCAGAACGACAGGACCTCATCTTCATTTTGAAGTAAGAAAGAACAACAAGGCTATCAATCCGCTGAGGGTTCTCAAATAGGTTTTTATATCCTCAAAAGCTATTCAGGGCTGTCTCTAACGGGGCAGCCTTTTTTCTTTGGATGAAAAGTGGACGTGATAAGGAGTTTCCCATGATGTTTTATGTTGGGAGACCCTGTATAATGTTGCATAGCATCGCGTTGCAGATAGTGGGGATACTGGTCAAACATAAAACAGAAACGGGTGGATATTTTTATGAGAAAGTTTATCTTTGTTACTGGAGGAGTAGTTTCCTCACTGGGTAAAGGCCTTACGGCTGCATCCCTCGGAGTATTGCTGAAAAAAAGAGGTCTCAGTGTTTCGATGATCAAAATGGATCCCTACATAAATGTAGATGCAGGAACTATGAACCCTTTTCAGCATGGCGAGGTGTTTGTTACCGATGATGGAGCTGAGACGGATCTGGATCTCGGTCATTATGAGCGTTTTATCGATGAATCACTAAGTGCAGGTAACAATATAACCACTGGACAGATATATTCTTCTGTAATAGCCAAGGAACGCAAGGGTGTATATCTTGGTGCAACGGTTCAGGTCATCCCGCATATTACAAGCGAGATACAGGAAAGAGTTATCAAGGCAGCTGATGGCTGTGATGTAGTGATCGCTGAGATCGGCGGTACAGTTGGGGATATAGAGGGGCAGCCATTTCTGGAGGCCATAAGGCAGATATCTTCAAGAGTCGGAAGAGAGAATGTACTCTACTGTCATGTAACACTTATTCCGTACCTTGAAGCAGCAGGAGAGATGAAGACAAAACCCACACAGCACAGTGTTCAGGAAATGAGAAGGATAGGCATTCAGCCTGATGTTATAGTCTGCCGTTCGCATTATCCAATAAGTGATGAAATGAGAGACAAGATCGCATTATTCTGCAGTGTGTCTAAAAAAGCTGTTATCGAAGCACTCGATGAGTCAACTATCTACAATGTTCCTTTAAGCCTTTATAACCAGAAGTTTGACAGGTTCGTAATGGATAAACTTGGGATAACGTCTGATGATGGCATTGATATGTCAGACTGGCAGATGGTCGTTGACGGTTTCTGCAATCCATCTGAAAAAGTTGAGATAGCGATGGTCGGGAAATATATTGATCACAAAGATGCTTACCTCAGCGTTGTTGAGGCTCTTTATCATTCGGGGATCCATGAAAAGGCCAGAATAGTTATCCGGCATGTAGAGGCAGAGGATATCGAGGAAATGGGAGTCAGTGATCTCCTGGATGGCGTAGACGGTATAGTTATCCCGGGAGGATTTGGTTCCAGGGGGATAGAGGGAAAGATCATGGCAGCAAGATATGCCAGAGAGAATAATATTCCTTTCCTTGGTCTGTGTCTTGGTATGCAGATGGCAGTGATTGAATTTGCAAGAAATATCTGCGGTATTTCAGGTGCCCACAGCACGGAAATGGATCCCGGGACACCAAATCCGGTAATTCATCTGATGGAAGATCAGAAAAAAATTGATAAAATGGGTGGTACTATGAGACTTGGATCCTATTCGTGCAGAATAGAAGAAGGTACAAAAACCCATTCTCTGTATAAGACAGATCTGATCCAGGAGAGGCATAGACACAGGTATGAATTTAACGATCAGTACCGTTCCAGATTTGAAAAAGCAGGTTTAAAGGTAGCAGGGATCAATCCTGATCTGGATCTGGTAGAAATTATTGAGCTTGAAGACCATCCGTGGTTCATAGGTGTTCAGTTCCATCCGGAGTTCAGATCAAGGCCGGTACGACCTCACCCTCTTTTCAGGGGATTAGTGGAAGCAGCTTTAAAGCGGAATAAAACCAATTGATCAGGGAGGAATTTATAATGAAAAAGCTTGTTATTTTAAGTCTGTTGATATTAACATCCATTGTTTTGATGGTTTCTCCACTTATTGCAGCTGAACAGAACGATAATCCTTCGACTATGCAGGTTATGGACAGGGTGGAAGAGCTGTTATATGGTGAGGCTCGCAATGGTGGTCTTATTATGCGCCTCAGTGAGGCCGAAGTTGCACTTTTCGGCAGGGAGTTACCCGGTAGCATAGCTGACAGACAAAATGCCCTCCTTAACTTTATTCAGAACGGGGAACCTTCACAGCCCTCAATGATGTTCAAGCTTGGAGTTGCAGAATGGGCATTAGAGCAGGAGACTTCCCCTTATGATCCTGTGGAATCCCGAATATCCCAGCTTGAAAGGGCTCTTGAGGGTTCAACAATGGATAAAAAACCTCTTGCCATGAGGCTGGAAAGACTTTTAGGACTTCTCCTTTCAGAAAATGTCACAATGTTCGAGGTGGAGGTCCCTTCCGATGTGGTATTGAAGGCCATGTTCATGGAAACTCTTTCTCCTGCAGATGTTAAAGAGGGGCAGGAGGTTAAAATGGCTCTTGCCCGGGATCTGACACAGGGTACGAATCTGATCGCCCCAAAAGGCAGCATCATAAAAGCCCATATTGTAGAAGTTAAAAAACCCAGAAGTTTCGGCAGACCCTCAGAGATCAACATAGGTTTTGACAAGCTTTTACCTCTCGGTCCTGAAAGGATCTCCCTTGTGATGGGAGAAGAAGCAAAAGAAGCTGCAAAGGCAGAAAAAGCTCAGATAGCGGCAGTAGGAACCAGTTTCGTTGGAGCTATTCTGCTTGGGCCGGTGGGGCTTGCAGGCGGATTTCTCGTCAGGGGAGACGCTAAGGATATACCCGAAGGTACAACTTTATTTGTCCAGACCTCCGATAGTTCAAGGGTTTATGCATATCCGGTCCCTCAGGGTCTTCAGGGTATGATAGAGGAAGAACCTTTATCGGAAGATATATACCTGGAAATGGAAAACGGTGAGAATCCGTGAACCTCTTAAGAAAATTTAAAAAACCTCTCGCTGTTATACTGGTAGCCGGTTCACTCTTTTCCGGAGCTGCCATGGCGGTAGATCTTGGTGATATTCTGGGAGTCGTCGGCGGCGGGTTTCTCGTAAGCGCGATAGCAGAGCCAGTAAATAATTTTATTAATACAATAACTTTTAACAAGGGTGTAAAATCCGAAGGTCATACCAAGGTCGTTCCTATAGTTTCACTTGGGACAGGTACCCGTATAGGTGCTGCTCAGGTTTCAGGCCCTGCGGGAGATGCAGTTGACAAGACCAAAGCAGTTGCCCAGATAGAGACGGCCTTCAAGGATCGACTCAGGATCAAGGTACTTGTGCCTATCGATTCGGAAAACCCTCTTGAGCGATTTCGAAGAGTGCAGGGAGTGGGAGTTTCCGCTGTTATCGATTACAAATTATAGATCTGTGAATCCTGAAGTAATGGAGGAAATATGAAAAAAATATTTCTGTTTATATTCTGCTCGCTGGTGTTTTTTTCTTTTTCAAATACAGCTTTTGCAGCAGATGCAGATGAAGTTACAGCTATACTTGATAAATGGACTTCTGCTCACTGGGGAGATGACTGTTTCGTATGGATAGTTCATTATCCGGAAGAACTTGCGGTCCCATGGGCTGAACTTGAAGTCCGGAAGGGGTCGATAAATGCTGACCAGAAGGATTCCTATGCTGAATCTTTTATGAAAGAACTCAGTATGGATAAATACGAGCCATTTCTTGTCTCTGTAACCTTTTTTTCTGACAGCAATGTCGACCTGTCCCCTTTTGAAAACAGAATATCTCTTATCAGCAGGAAAGGCGAAAAAATACGGCCTGTAAGTTTTGACGGGGCTTTTGAGCAGCCTTCCACTGACAGTATCAGGGGCCTGGTCTTTTTCCCGAAACAGGAAGAAGGGGTTTTACGGGTACAACTCAATGGTCTGGGACTTGGCGGGGACGGGATATTCTCTTTTGGAAGTTACGATGAAAGTTCTGGTCATGTCAAGGCTCAACCGGACAGAAAAGATATTGGCACCCGTGAGGGTGTTATTGTTATAAGACCATCTTCAGGAATAGAAAATGATAAAGATATTCCTAAAGAAAGTGATCCAGAACCTGCTGATGAATCTGAAAACACCGTCTTGAATGACGCTGAAACCGGATCTTCCTCAGTATCTTCTGCTGAAAATTCTGAAAAGGCAAGCCCCGAAAATGATAACAGGGCCTTCAAGAGCAGGGATCTCCTTCTCAAAACCTTCCTTGATAGCTGGATATCCGGTGATTATAAAAAGATGTATTCCCTGCTTTCCAGGCAAAGCCAGAAAAAAACTTCTGAGGCAGCCTTTACCGGGGATAGCATGCAGTCTCCTTTCAGGATCATTCTGATGAATGGTTACACATATGATTGGGAAAATGAAGATACAGCAGTTGTTACAAGCAAGTCGAAACTTGAAATAATGAAAGGTATAAGCACTAAAAAGATAAGGCTGGTGGAGGAAGGTAATGGCTGGAAGATCCTGTGGTAAAGCCTTCCCTGTTTTTATTGTAATATTGATCTTTGTCGGAGTATTTGCTTTTGGGGTTTTTCATGATCTTCGTCTTGACAGAACAACCTTAAATGAAGATAAAAAAGATACCGGTATAAGGATCTCAAATCTTGGCTTTGAGAGAGATATATCCGGAGATATCTGGATAATGAACTCTGAAAGTGCGATAAAAACGGACTCCTCAATAAAAGGTTACTCTGTTGATATTTCCATGAGATCAAAAGACGGCAGAGAATGGAAGGCCTGGTCACCTGAAGCCCTGTATTCCGAGACGGAAAGGTCCCTGGTAATGAAGGATGCAAGGGGTGAAGGGGCCGGGAAACAGGCAAATATGGAGTGGAGTGCTAAAACAGCGATCTTTCTTGAAGATAAGGAAGAGTGGTCCTTCCCTGACGGGATAGATATTTTTAACAAAAGCATTGATATTCACGGTACTGAAGCTAAAGTTGATATTGATGGTACTATAAAGCTTGAAGACGGAGCAAAGGCGATATGGAAAATTGGGGAGGATCCATGAAAAGATACATCCTGTTCTTACTAACGTTTTTTTTATATATCATTATCATCGTTATCCCCTGTTTTGCGAATGATAAAGGGCAGGAGATCGTTCTTGATGCTGATATCCTAACCTATCAGGAGACAACAGGTATTGGTGTTGCCCGCGGAAATGTCAACCTCAGGCTGGACAATATGAATATGTCTGCGCCGTACATGGAGATCGACAGCAGCCGCAGTATTGTCAAGGCAGTGTCGGAATCTGGAAAACCTGTAGCGATAAGACAGGGGTCGAAAATACTGAAAGGCAGATCACTGCATTATGACATCCTGAAAAGAGAAGGTACGCTTTATGATGCAGAAGGGAGCGTCCCGGCCCAGAAGGGTTATGTTTTTATGAACGGAGGCAGGGTAGAAATTCTTCCAGCCTCTTCTGCCGTAAAAGAGGGATCGATCGAAGATAATGGTTCTATAGCTGAGGATGAAGGATCCTTTGCAGGTCAATGGCATGATGTAACACTTACTACCTGTACGGAGCCGGAACCTCATTACAGGGTGGTAACACGGAGATTGGTTATAATACCTGGCAAGAGGGTCATAGCAAAAACCCCTGATATTTATATAGGAAAACATAAATTATTCAGATATCCTTTTGACTACATTGTTGATCTGAAAAAACAGGAACACAATCCTTTCATGCCTTCTATCCATTATGATTCAGAAAAGGGAGCAGGCCTTGGGATTAAACCCCGGTTTTACCCTGATGATGACTCAGTCGTGAATCTTAACCTTACGGAGTGGTCTGATACAGGATTCGAATGGAAGGGCCGATATACAAGGGATATGGGGGACGGACTTTCTCTTTTTGCGGAATCAGCCTATGAATATGATTCTGATGTTGAGGAAAAAGAATACAGGCCTGAGTGGGGGCTGGAACTTAACAATAATGGCTGGACAGGTCACCTGAAATGGTCTCAGAGAGAACCAAGAGACACAGAACTGAGGTCAGGTGAGATCTATCGTACCACCCTCTGGAGAGATCCTGAATTTTACATTCGGACTCCCTGGTGGGAGGACCCCGCTTCTGATAATACATTTTTCAGCTTTTCCGGTTCATGGGGTAGTTACGAGGAGAGGGAAAAGAGTACTGATAGAACATCCTGGGGACTTCACCTGAAAGGTGAAGGAGACCTCGGAACCTCTATATCTCACTACTGGAGAGCGAATTACAGGTATTATGACTACTCTGCAGGTGATACACAGGAAGTGACCGAACTGATCCTCGGCCTCAGGTACAGTCTGGGAGAAATAGACCTCGGATCTTCTTATCGCAGGAGATGGGCTGAAGGCGGATCGCCTTTGTGGTGGGATGACTATGATGAACTGGAGAAGTTTTATCAGCAGGTTGACATTCCATTTCTTAATGATACCCGATTCAAATTTAGAACATCCTACAATATCCAAACAGAGGAGATTAACGAGAGAATATATCAGCTTTCCATCGACAGGGATTGTATGAAATGGATATTTATCTACAGAGATGATCTTGTTGATGAAAATGACGACTGGGCCGCGGTCAGGCTTGTAATAAAAGCATTCCCTGATACGGATCTTGCTCTTGATTCGAGACAGGTGGATGCAGCTTATGAATAAAAAAATGGAGCGGCAGAAGCCGCTCCGTCGTAGCTCAAGAGATTAAGATACTGCTAAAGAACCTTGATATCAAGGATCCTCAGCGTTCGTTCACCCCTGGGGACCTGAACAGATACTTCGTCGTTAACGAGCTTGCCCATCAAAGCCTGTCCGACTGGGCTTGATGATGAGATCTTGTTATTTTTAGGGTCTGATTCCTGGGAACCAACTATAGTATATTCAAAGGTCTTTGAAGTATTGATATCTTCGATAGTAATGGTTGTTCCAAGCGTTACTTTGCTGCAGTCGATATCTGAAACATCAAGAAGTTTTGCTTTGCTCAGCTGATATTCGAGCCACTGGATCCGGCTTTCCAGTTTTGCCTGAGAGTCTTTGGCAGTGGCATACTCGGCGTTTTCCGAGATGTCTCCAAACGAGCGAGCTTCCTCAAGAAGTCTGGCTATTTCTGCTCTGCCTTCACTCCTTAGGTTAACGAGTTCATCTTTCAGTTTTTGATAGCCGCTTTGCGTCATCAAAATGAAATCGTCAGTCTTTGTAATATTTTCTGACAAAAAAAGAACCCCCTTGAAAATGAACTTGTGTAGATGAACTTGTATATCAGTAGTCAAGAATTCTATCAGACTTTATATCAGGTGGCAACTTGATATCAAAAAATAAAGTAAAAAAATGTATAGATTTTTCGTAATGTAAAAAATATATTATCAAAAATGAGGAGGATATTTGTGACAGAAAACAGTACTAACAAGAGCAGCAAAGGAAGAAAAAAGAACAATAGCCGGAACGGATCCGGGAACAGTCGTAAGACTGCATTTCGGCTTATTCCCCTGGGTGGTGTCGGGGAGATAGGCAAGAATATGTATGTGATGGAATATGGAAATGACATTATCGTTATCGATTCCGGTCTTATGTTCCCTGACGACGAAATGCTCGGGATAGATTTTGTTATCCCTGATATTTCCTACCTTCTTGAGAACAGGGACAGGATAAGGGCAATAATAGTAACTCATGGACATGAAGATCATATAGGCGCGCTTCCATTTATCCTGCCGAGACTTGACGTGCCGGTATTTGGCACCAAACTCTCCCTTGCAATGATCGACAAGAAGATGGAAGAAGCGATCCCCTCCTATGAAAGGGATCTAAGGGAGATCAAAGCAGGGGAAACTATAAATGCCGGAGTTTTCAGCATCAAATTCTTTGCTGTATGTCATTCTATACCTGACGGCGTAGGTCTTGCCATAGATACTCCTGTAGGGACTGTCCTGCATACAGGTGATATAAAGCTTGATCCTACACCTGTTGATGGAAGGCTTACCGACTATGGGGCTTTTGCGGAAGCTGCTGCCAAAGGTGTTATTCTGATGCTTTCGGATTCTACAAATGTTGAAAGAAAGGGATTCACCCCTTCAGAAAGTATAATCGGAGGCACCCTTGAAAATCTGTTCAGGAATAATCGTAACAAAAGAATAGTGATAGCAGCATTTGCCAGTAATCTTCATCGTATACAGCAGGTAATAAATTCAGCTGCTCAGTTTAATAGAAAGATCACCTTTCAGGGCAGGAGTATGAGTACCAACGTCGAGATAGCAAGCAGGCTTGGTTATCTGGATCTTGATGAAAGAATGGTAATAGCTCCCAGTGAGATAGAGAAATATCCACATAAAAAGGTCGTTGTCCTGACCACGGGAAGCCAGGGCGAACCTTTCTCCGGGCTGGTTCTGATGAGTAGAGGTCAGCACAGGAACATCAATCTATGCTCCAAGGATCTGGTTGCTGTTTTCGCTACTCCGATACCCGGTAACGAAAAGACAGTGAGTAACACACTAAACAGACTTTTTCAGTGCGGGTGCGATGTTATATATGAAAAGGACAGAGATATCCATGTCTCAGGGCATGCTTCAAGAGAGGAACTCAAGATACTTCTCAATATGGTAAAACCAAAATATTTTGTGCCTATACATGGTGAATACAGACATCTTGTGCGTCATGCACAGCTTGCCCAGGAAGTTGGTTTGCCTTCCAGAAACACATTTGTGATGGAAAAGGGTGAAGTCCTTTCGATAACAACAAAGCAGGCCAGAAAAGTTTCGAGGGTCCCCTCGGGCGGTGTCCTTGTCGATGGAATGGCTCTTGGTGAACTTGAAGGGAGTGCACTGAAGGAAAGAAGGGAATTGTCCGAAGATGGAGTGGTCGTCGTTTCAATAATACTTGACTTGCAGGGTCGACTTGTTTATGATCCCGTGTTTGAGAGCCGTGGTTTCATACATATGGAGGATGCTACTGCACTTCGGCAGGAACTGGTTCAGACAACAAGGCAGGTTTTCAACAGTATAAGAAGAAATTCAAAGGATACTGCTGCTGATGATGAGCTGATCAAAAATCGTTTGAGGAGCAGACTGGCAGAAGTTATAAGAAAGAACAGCAGGAACAGGCCTGTCATTATGCCATTGATCTCAAGGATGCCTGCTTCAAAATAAAGTAATGGCTCTGGATATTTCAACCTAATAAACTTATGACATGACAGGAGTTTTGCCATATGTTCGAATCCTCTATTCTGGGTATTGTACAGGGCCTTACGGAGTTCCTTCCAGTAAGCAGTTCAGGTCACCTTGCTCTATTCCAGATCTTGATGGGTTGGGGAGAGGGATCCCTTTCATTTGATATAGCTGTACATTTTGCCACTATGCTGGCTACAGTTGTATATTTCAGAACCCGGATCATCGAGATACTGTCCGGTTGGTTTTCTGGACTGTTTTCCAGTGGATCCAGATCAAAAGAAGGCTGGAACACGGGGTGGGCAATAATCGGCGGGAATTGTATTACAGTTCCTGTCGCACTTGCTCTGAAACCTTTTGTAGAGAAATGGATATTTTCAACTCTTGCAGTGGGTATAGCTCTTCTCGTTACTTCCTTGGTTCTATGGTATGCAGTTTCCCTGAGAACCGGGAACAGAAAAGTATCATTTTCAAGGAGCCTTTTCATTGGTTTTGTACAGGGACTTGCTGTAATTCCGGGTATATCCAGGTCTGGAGTTACTATTGTAGCTGGTCTGAGTTCCGGTATTTCACCAGAAAGGGCGTTTTCCTTTTCATTTTTACTGTCACTTCCTGCAATATTGGGAGCGAATATCCTCGAGGTAGTTAACAATTCAAGTTTTTCAACTCTTCCCGAAGGGTGGCTGGCTGGTGCTGTGATGGCATTTTTATCAGGTTACCTTGCTCTTGGTTTTCTCCATAAAATAGTCACAATGGGTAGATGGAGGGGATTTGCAGTTTACTGTGCATGTATTGGTTTTTTATGTATATTTCTGAATTTTTAGGAGGTTGTCTGGTATGTCAGGTACCGGGAAAAAATGGTGGCTTCTTTTTCTTCTCATAATAACAGGTACGCTTGCAGGATTTTATCTTCAGGAATTCCAGTTTACCTCAAGTATTTTCAGGGACTTTATATCTCTGGGTGTAAATATTGAAAAGATCGATATTGGTTTTATTGAAACAGGTTTCAGGCTTAACTTTCAATGCAACCTTGGTACAGTCCTGGGTGCTATAACAGGTTTGTGGATAGTATTATGAGACTGCCTGCCATTATTCTTGCTTCTGGCAGTCCAAGAAGAAGAGATCTTCTTGGATCCCTGGGATGGGAATTTAAAACTGTTGTTCCTGATGTAAAAGAAGAGATCTCCGGAAGTGAATGTGCTGAAGATGCGGTCAAAAGGCTGGCTATGGAGAAGATCTCGAAAGTTGCAGCTTCTTTTCCAGATGCTCTTGTAATTGCAGCCGATACTGTGGTCGTTGTGGATGGCTGTATATTGGAGAAACCTTCAGATACCATGGAAGCCGAAAAGATGCTCGAAATTCTTGCAGGAAGAGAGCATGAAGTAATTACAGGTGTAGCCGTCTCCTTTCGGGGAAGAACTATCGTTGAAAGGGAAATTACAGAAGTGGAGTTCAGGGAACTTGACGCACATGAGATCTCTGCCTATGTGAAAACAGGAGAAGGCAGAGATAAGGCTGGTTCCTATGCAATACAGAACAAGGGGTCTTTACTGGTAAAAAGAATAACTGGATGCTATTTCAATGTTGTCGGACTACCTCTCTTTCTCCTTAGTTCAATGTTAAAAACAATGGGGATCGGGTTGCCGGCACAGTGGGAGGTTGAAGAATGAATCTCAAACGGCACCATATAATTCTTGCAGGGGTCCTTCTGACGTTTTTACTTTCCCTGCCGGGACTTTACTCAAGGCTGGATGCAGAAAAGCAGCATAGAAATGCTGCTATGGTACTTGATTACAAAAATGTCAAACAACTTGCCATTGAAACCCAAATTGATCTCAGTGATATTCTATCCCGTCTGAAAGATTCAGGAGCATCTGCTGTGATGCTTGAAGAATATACTGGTCTTGATATTGCCCAGAGTATGCCAGTGAAGGGGTATGGCCCCCTGGGAAGCTTTGGGGAGCTTGCTGTAAGTGGAACAGAAAGTAATGATAACGCTGTCATTGCTCTCGACACAAGCTGGGAATTTTTCCCCCAGGCGAAAGCTTTTCTGACAGCAAGGTTTCCTGATTGCAGAATTGTTATGTCGGGTTCAATGTCATGGTTTGTTTTGAATGAGAATATCGTATCATTAGAGGAAAAGGGTATCCTTCCTGATTTTCAGGGTATCAGTGTTATAAAAGATTCCGGAATGAAACTTATCTACAGGCCTGCACCTTCCCCATCCGGACCTGTTGAAAATGTTGTGAACTCGCTTTCTGTAATCCAGGACGATTTCGGAAAAATTGACTGCCTTTCTCCCTCAGGGGAAGTAGTGACCGGTTATCCAGACATAAGGCCTCTTGCCCAGTGGGTTCTGAAAAATGATATCCCTGCAGCTCAGGTTGAATTTTCTCGACAGTTAGGTGCTGTAAACCTTAACTGGAACGTTTTTCCCAATCTGCTTTCAATGCACAGTGTAACGCCTGAAGAGATTTTATCCAGGAGGATATCAGATAAAACTCTTTTTGAGAGAATGCTTCGAGCTGCCCGTGAAAGGTCAGTGAGGCTTCTTGTTATGAGATCTTCCTACATAAGATCTACAGATACACCGCTTCAGGATCTTGAAGGAAGCCTTATTCGTCTTGGGACTTCCCTGAAAGATAACGGGATAGAACCTGAATGGCCAGAACCATATGGCATTATGGGCAAGGATATCTTTGCCGCGTTTGCTCTTGCCCTTGTCCTGATTCTCTCAATGTATGCATATTTTTCAAGACTTTGGCCAGGGCCTTTTCAGAATTCTAAATTCCTTCTGTTAATGGTATTTATCTGGCTTTTAGCAGGTAGTGCGGTATGGGTTACCGGTTTTTCTGCTAAGTTAACTGGAGCTTTTGCCGCTTCTTTTGCTGCTGCAGAAGCTTCTCTTATAGCACTTGAGGGTTGGAAAAAACCTTTTCGAGGTGTTATTAAAGGATTTATCTATGCAGTTGTCGCCGGACTCGCAGTTGCAGCCTTTTTTGGAACAACTATATATATGGTAAGACTGAAAGCTTTCTCAGGAGTTAAAATTACGCTGCTGCTCCCGCCATTACTTGTTCTTTTCCATGATCTCAAGAGAAGGATCCATCCAGAAAGTCTGTCGGATATAATTTCACGCCCTGCACTATGGGGAGAGATACTGCTTCTTTCAGTATTAGGCCTTGGTGCAGTTATAGTTCTTTTCAGGAGTGGTAATGTTCAGCTTGTTCCTGGCTGGGAGATCACATTGAGAGATCAGCTTGAAAGGCTTCTGATAGCAAGGCCGAGGAGTAAGGAGCTCTTTGCAGGGTTTCCGCTCCTTTTCCTGTGGTATCTTTTCAGGAGAAAAGACCTTTGGGGGCATTATCGAGAGGTTTTCAGGATCGGCAGCACTCTGGCTTTTGCTTCCATAGTAAATAGTTTCTGTCATTTTCACACCCGTCTTTACTTTATATTGTTAAGGGAATTCAATGGTTTATGGACAGGGATAATTTTTGGAATCTTTGTAGTTTCAGTATTCAGTTTTGTAGTTTTCCCATTGTGGGGACGTTACAGGGGAGTGTTTATGGATTGAATCGCCGTTATGATTTAATACTCTGCGGGTACTATGGTTTTGGAAATCTTGGCGATGAGCTTCTGGCATTGAGCCTGAAAGAACTTATCTGCCAGTGCGGCATACCTGAAGACCGTATCGCCATGCTTTCAGCTGACCCTGAAAGGACATCAGCTGAACTTGGCATCGACTGCTATAACAGGTGGGATCTTAGTTCCCTGTGCAAGGGGCTGAGAAGATCACGGAGCCTCCTTTTCGGAGGTGGAGGTCTTTTTCAGGATACTACGAGCACACGTTCCTGTATCTACTACTGGGGAATTGCAAGACTTGCTCTTCTTTTGGGCGCCCGGCCATGGATGTTTGGACAGTCCGTGGGGCCATTGAATACTTTCACTGGAAAACTTTTTGCAAAAAATGCTATCAGCAGATGCACAGTCAGAGGTGTAAGGGATAAAGGGAGTAGTAGTATCCTTAAGGAATGGGGGCTTGACTCGATCAGTTCTCCCGATCCGGTATTTACTCTTCATTCAAGAGTAGGCCCTGAAGAAGGGACAGGAAATAAAGATGTTCTGCTTGTAAATGTTCGTCCATGGCATAATGATCTGGCACACGAACTTGTTAAAAAGATCAAGGATACCTGGAAGGGACAATATTCCCGAATTATTTTCGTAGCTCTTTCCGCTGAAGATGAAAGACTGGCAGAAGGATTTGCAGGATCGGAGAATTTACCTGTGGAAAACTGCAGTATAGAAAGAGTTTCCAGCTGGGAAGATGTTAAGAGAGTATGGGCAACAGCAGGTGCAGCAATAGGCATGAGATTGCATTTCTGCATTTTGTCTTTTATTTTTTCAGTACCATGTGTAGCAGTACCTTATGATCCCAAGGTAAGCTATTTTGCGAATAAACATGGTATTCCATGCTGGGTCCCCGGTGGTGCTCAGGAACAGCTTGTTCAAAATCTCGAGAAACAGTCCGTTACTATAGGGGATGAAGAGTTAAAGTTAAAACAGTCCTTTGACAAATGTCTAAAAATGGTTCTGGGAGCTGTTAAAAATGGATAAAATGATAGAGAAAAGGCTTGAGATAATTGCAAATACGGTACGTAAGGATGTAGTGAGAATGACAGGTATAGCAAGATCTGGTCATCTTGCATCGTCTCTTTCTATCGTTGATATACTTACGGTCCTGTACTGGAACATTATGGAAGTCTTTCCAGAGGAACCTAACCTTGTTTCCAGGGACAGGTTCGTCCTGAGCAAAGGACATGGATGCCCTGCACTTTATGCGGTTCTTTCCCACAGGGGGTTTTTCAGCCGTGAAGAGCTTTGGAACTACCGAAGACTCGGGGCGATGCTCCAGGGACATCCGGAAACGCCAAGAACTCCCGGAATTGATTCCCCATCCGGTTCTCTGGGAATGGGAATAGGTGTGGCTAACGGAATGGCACTATATTTGAAACGGAACGGTTTCTCATCAAGAGTTTTCTGTCTTGCAGGTGACGGAGAACTTCAGGAAGGTTCCTTATGGGAATCTTTAATGATGGCATCACACTATAAACTTGGTAATGTTGCCCTTATAGTTGACAGGAATATGCAGCAGTCCGAAGGCAGAATATCGGACATAATGGAGATAGAACCGCTTGACAGGAAACTCGAAGCTTTTGGCTGGGAAACTGTCACTGTCGACGGTCATGATATGTCTGCTCTTGACAGAGTGATGTCCTCAGTTTCTGGAGAAAAGCCGGTTGCTGTGATCGCAAATACGATCGCCGGGAAAGGCGTTTCCTTTATTGAGAGTTCTGCTTCAGGTCCTGAAAGGACTGAATTGACGAGAGACCTTATGGATCAAGCCCTGCGGGAACTTAACAGCCAGGTTGAGAACAGGGAGGATTCCTGATGATGAATACTGAAAGGAACAGCATGAAAAAGGCTTTCGGAGATGCTCTGGTCGATATTGCCAGGGATAACGATAATGTCTGGTACGTAGATGCTGATTCAGCGTCTTCAACGGGAGGTAGATCCTTCATGGAACTCTTTCCTGATCGTTACTGCAATACCGGAGTTGCAGAACAGGAACTTGTTGCTGTATCTTCGGGTCTTTCTCAGACTGGAAGAAAAGTGTTTGCCTCCTCCATCTCTTCATTCCTGACCGGTCGTGCCTATGATCAGATACGGACTCTGATCTCTCTTCCCGAACTGCCGGTAACGCTTGTGGGAAGCCATGGAGGTGTCACAGTTGGTCCAGATGGGGCTACACACCAGATGCTTGAAGATATTGCACTTATGAGGGCTTTGCCGAACATTTCGGTTCTTGTTCCTTCAGATTACTGGTCTGCATATCATCTTATAAGATCGACTGTTTCCTCCAATGCTCCCTCATATGTAAGGCTCTGCCGGAGCAACCTTCCGACAGTTTATACTGCTTCGGATACAGATCTGGTTCCTGGATCAGGAAGGATGCTCGTTGAGGGCGGGGGTGTTACTATTTGTGCCTGTGGTATTATGGTTCATGAAGCTTTAAAGGCCGCAGAGATTTTATCTCAGCAGGATCTGAGTGCAGAGGTCATTGACTGCTATTCTGTTAATCCCCTTCCCTATCAGGTAATACTGGCCTCCGTTCGCAGAACAGGGTGCTGTGTCGTAGCAGAGGAACATTCCTCCAGAGGTGGCCTTGGAGAAGCTATAGCTTCACTCGTGGCAGGAAAATATCCGGTCCCTGTCAAATTTGTCTCTGTTGAGAACAGGTTTGGTCAGAGTGGTACGCCGGAGGAACTACAGGAATTTTATGGTTTGACTGGTAATCAGGTCGTAAGTGCTTCGGTACAGGCCTGGACGATGCGCAGGAGGTAGATTTCCACATGGAGATCCGACTTGCAGGTGTAACCAAGATATTCGATCCCGATATCGTTGCACTTGAAGACATATATCTGAATATAGACAAGGGCGAATTTGTTTACCTCGTTGGGGCTACCGGTTCAGGAAAGACAACATTGCTCAGGCTTATCACAAGGGAGATCGTACCTACAAGAGGTCAGATCGTTGTGGCGAAGAGAAACCTCAGGAGTATGAGAAACTCCATTCTTCCCTATTACAGAAGGGAACTCGGTGTTGTATTTCAGGACTACAGACTTCTGCAGCATCTGACAGTCCTGGAAAATGTTTCTTTCATTCTGGAGACCACGGGGGCTCATCCCAGAACTGTAAGGGACGTAGCGAGCAGAGTCCTTGATGATGTGGGCTTATGGAGGCTGAGGACCCATTACCCCCTGCAGTTGTCAGGGGGAGAGCAGCAGCGGCTTGCTATAGCGAGGGCAATGGTAAATTCACCTTCAGTTTTCATAGCGGACGAGCCGACGGGTAACCTGGACCTCCATACATCCGAAGATATCATGCAGCTTCTTCTTTCAATAAATGCAGCAGGAACTACAGTTGTAGTCGCAACACATGATCAGTATCTTGTCGATGCATACCGGCAGAGAGTGGTAGAGCTTCACAAGGGCAGGGTCAAAAGAGATGAGAGTAAGGGGAGGTATTTCGTCGATGACGAGTTTTAGATATATTGTCCGGGATACTTTCAGGCTCGTATCAAGGCATTGGGGACTTTCTATTTTGACTCTTGTGACGGCAGTTTCTCTCTTTTTTCTCCTGGGTTCATCCGCACTTTTTTCACTTAATGTGAAAAACTTTGTCTCTGAGGTTGAGGATGACCTGGTTATAAGTGTATTTATCAAAGAGGGTGAAGATGCTTCAAACCTTGTTGCAAGCATACAGGAGCTGGATTATGTAAATGATATCAAAGTAATTCCTCCGGATAAGGGACTTGAGTTGTTGAGGGCAAAACTGGGAAACCAGGCCAGAGCAGTTACATTGATAGGGGAGAACCCTCTCCCCTGGAGTGTGCAGATCAAGGTCGTAAAGGCAGGTTTCGTAACTCCCCTGGTAAGGGATCTTATGGCTTTCCCTGATGTCGAGGAGGTAGTTTATGCGGGGCATCTTGCAGAAAAGCTTTCAAAAGTTTCTTCCATGATGAACAGGGTATCATTGGCTGTCCTTATCCTTGCCATAACAATTACAGCTCTTGTACTTTACAATACAGTAAAGATCGCTCTTTACTCAAAGCAGAAAGAAATAGAAGTTATGTTGCTTGTCGGTGCAACTCATACTTATATTGCCTTGCCATTTGTCCTTCAAGGTATGATACTTAGTACCATGGGTTCTCTTATTGCTGTTATGATGATAGCCGGTTCGTATTCCTCCATTACAGGCATAGTCCTTTCGACTCTTCCTTTTATGCATATAGTTAACGATCCGGTACTGATCATGCGCTTTTACCTTGTAATTACCGGTACAGGCATGACGCTTGGGTGGCTATGCAGCTGGTTCGCTGTCCATAAATATATTGTACGTGCCTGCTGTCCTGAGTAGGAAGTGGAGGTGGCTTAGCAATATGTCCAATGTTTGTGACTGGAAAGGATTGAAGCTGCAAAGGCTGTCAGTTCCGTTATTGCTTGCACTTCTTCTGGTGCTTCTGGTTTCCAGTGTTACCCATGCAGGTTCTACGACCGAACTTGAAAATAAGATAGCAAGAGAAGAACGTACAATGACAACACTCCAGAAGCAGGTTAAGCAGCACAGGGAAGCCATATCCAGCGTTAAAAGAAAAGAAAAGGGTGTACTTCAGGAATTATCCAATTATGACCAGAAGATAAAGCTTGCGGAACAGAAGATAAGGGTCCTCGAACTTAAACAGGAGAAGGTCAAAAAAAGTATAATGGTTTATCAGAAGCAGATAAAACAGGCTGACAGTGACCTTTCTTCCATGACTGAAGCTTTTCAGGACAGGCTTGTATCAATATATAAATATGGCGGTACTGCAGGATTGGAGCTTTTACTGTCAGCGCCTTCTGCTCACGAAGCTATGACGACATCTTTTCTCCTTTCCAAAATAGCCAGGCAGGACAGGGATATTATTCAATCCGTCAAAAAAAGAAAGAATGATCTGCAGGAGGCCTGCATGTTACTTGAGGAAAAAAGATCTCTTCTCGATAGCCAGGCTGCAGAACTTAGATCAGCAAAGAAAAACTACAGCAGGGAAAGTTCAAACAGGAACGATCTTCTTTCCAGATTGAAAAGAGAGAAGTCACTTCATCTTAAGGCAGCAAAAGAACTGGAGAGATCCCAGAGAGAGATAAAGAACAAGATCTCGGTTCTGGCAAAAAAGAAAAAAGAACTGGAGAACAGGCGAAAAAGTAATACGTCAATTAATAATTCAATGCCTGTAACATATATGAAAGCTGGTGCCAAACTTGCATGGCCTGTCAAAGGCAGGATCACAAGTGGATTCGGCACGAGGGTCCATCCGATTTTTAAAACCAGGAGCCAGCATACTGGTATAGATATAAGTGCAGGAAAAGGAACTCCGGTAAGGGCTGCCCAGGATGGTAATATACTCTTTTCAGGATGGCTTAGAGGCTATGGACAGATAATTATTATGGACCATGGGCGGAATCTCACTACTGTTTATGCGCATTTAAGTTCGACCGGAGTACAGGAAGGGCAGGGAGTTAAGCTTGGTCAGGTTATAGGCAGGGTTGGAAGTACAGGTGTAGCAACGGGTCCACATCTTCATTTTGAAGTCAGAGTCAACGGAGATGCAAGAGATCCAATGAAATACCTTTAAACTATAAATAAATTTACTGGAGGAATAGATCGTGCGTTTATTTGCGAAGAAAAATCTATTTAAGCTTTTAATAACTTTAATGATAGTAGTGGCAGCGGGTTCAATGCTTGCGGCCAATGCAGGTGATTTTTCAGATATATCAAGGATCACTCCTTTCGAACCAAAGTCGTTGTGGCTTATGAAACAGGCCAAAGCGATAATTGAAACATATCACGTGGATGGGGATATTTCAGATATATCAGAAAAGGAACTTGTTTATGGTGCCCTTGAAGGTATGGTTGCTGCCTGGAATGATCCATATACCCGCTTTGTCGATCCGGATACCCTTAAAGATGAAGAGATAGATATGAGGGGCGAATACGGAGGTTTGGGAATGTATATAGGGCAGAGAGATGGTATGACCGTTATCATAAGTCCTATTGAGGATACACCTGCAGACAGGGCCGGCATTAAACCTCAGGATCAGATAGTCAAGGTTGAGGACGAAGTTATCATGGGATGGAATACCCATGATGTAGTTAAAAGGCTGAGAGGTAAACCGGGAACAGGGATAACTATATGGGTAAGAAGAGAAGGTGAAGAGAAGCTTCTTGAGTTTCATCTGGTCCGGGAGATAATAAAACTAAGGTCCGTTCGATTTGAAATGCTCCCCGAAAAGATCGGCTACATAAGGATAACACAGTTCAAGCAGGAAACTGCAAGAGATGTTAAGACCGCGGTCAAAGATCTCAAGGCTGAAGGGGCTGTTGGAATGATCCTTGATCTAAGAAATAATGGAGGAGGCCTTCTCGGTTCTGCCGTGGATGTTGCAGATATATTCCTTGACGGAGGTCTTGTCGTGGGGATGAAAGGCCGGGTAGAAAGAGCGAATGACAAACTCTTTGCCGATGCTGGAAGGCTTTGCACTCTTCCTATGGTCGTTTTGATCAACGAGGGAAGTGCCAGTGCTTCAGAGATAGTGTCAGGGGCTCTAAAGGACAGGGACAGGGCTACCATAGTTGGGGTAAAGAGTTTTGGTAAAGGTTCAGTTCAGACTCTTTTCAATCTCCCGGATGGTTCGGGTGTTTATGTTACCATAGCCCGGTATCACACTCCTTCCGGGACCATTATCGACCACGTTGGGCTCGAACCGGACATCATGGTGGAAGGCGAAATGACCAAGGAACATGAAAAGGATGAGCAGCTTAAAAAAGCTGTGGAAGCCTTAAAGACAAAAATGTCCACGTCGGATAAGAATGATGTGGAATTTTATGAGAAAGCCAGTTAACAGAAGCCGGAAGGCGGGGCTATTTTAGATTTGTCCAGGGATTAAGATGAGGAAAAAAATAGTATTTTTGCTGTTAGTGTCGATCATTTTGCTTGGTATCTTTTCCGGCCTTTCTGTATTTTTCAATGACCAGAGTGAAAAACATGGAAGGCCGGATGGCCTTTTTTCTGGGAAGGATCAAAAAAAAGTGGTATTCAAGGTCCTTTCTAAAGATATGTATCCCCTTTCTGATAGTTTGTTTACAACAATTAGTTCGGATCTGTGTGTTTTAACCATGGTAATGTCAGGTGACGGGGTTTTCGAATATTCTTCGGATCTTGAGATGGTTTCATCAGACAGGTTTTTGTCTGGTGATGAATCGGGTTCACTGCCGGAGATAGCCATTGTAATTGACGATTTTGGTTATTCTTCTTCCATGGCTGAAGATCTTGCAAGTCTCGACATTCCTCAGACATGGACAATTATTCCATATCTTGACGGTACAGACAGGGCAATTGAAATTGCATCAGAAAAGGATATACCTTATCTGATCCACATGCCCATGCAGGCATTTATTGATGAGGTTGGAGGTCCCTATATTATCGGTGTGGATATGGAAAGTCATGTGGTCCGGGAGGAGATAAAAAAAGTAACAGATACCTATCCGGGCGCTGTGGGTATGAATAACCATCGTGGGTCTAAAGCAACATCAAACAAAAAAATAATGAACGCTGTCATGGAAGAGCTTTCCATGACAGATCTTTTCTTTCTGGACAGCAGGACTTCAAGCAGTTCAGTGGCGTATGAAACTGCTCTGGATAGAAATATCCCGGCTTTTTATAATAATATATTTCTCGACAATAGTTCCGATATAAGGGAGATAAGTTCTGTTTTTGAAAAAATTGTCAGAATGGCAGAAAGAAACGGGCAGGTGATCGCTATATGTCACGTAAGGCCTGTGACCGTGGAGTTTCTTGCGGACCTTTGCACAAAACGTGTAGAAGGAGTAGAATTTGTCACTGTTCCAGAGTTGTTGAAAGCCCGTGAGGGTAAATAAGGAGGTTTCTGCCTTGAAAGGTTCAGTACAGGTTATAGTGGGAGCCCAGTGGGGCGATGAAGGCAAGGGCAGAGTAGTCGATTATCTCGGTGAAAATGTCGATGTTTTTGCGAGATACCAGGGAGGGGCCAACGCGGGGCATACTGTTATCGTTGAGAACAAAAAATATGTCTTTCATCTGCTTCCCTCAGGAATGCTTTATCCCTCAAGGATCTGTGTCATAGGGAACGGTGTAGTTATAGATCCGGAACAATTGATCGCAGAGTTCGATCTTCTGCAGCAGCAGGGTATGGACCGGGCCAGACTTGTTATAAGCGAAGCGGCTCATGTTGTTATGCCATATCATAAACTTCTTGATGTTGCTGAAGAAGAATTCCGGGGCAATAGTAAAAAAATTGGTACAACAGGACGAGGCATAGGTCCCTGTTATGTGGATAAATACAACAGAATGGGTATAAGGATGTCCGATCTTTTAGATCCGGATATTCTCAGGGAAAAACTTACGGTCAATCTTGACCTCAAGAACCTTGAGTTGGCCAAAGTATTCAACAAGGGGCCTGTTGCTTTTGATGAAATATTCAACACCGCTCTTGAATGGGGTAAGATGCTTGAGCCCTATATCTCTGATGTTTCTGCATTAATGTATGAACAGTTATCCGCCGGGAAATCTGTTCTTCTTGAAGGGGCTCAGGGTACTCTTCTTGATGTGGACCACGGGACATATCCTTTTGTTACAAGTTCAAATCCGATCTCCGGTGGATCGACCATAGGACTTGGAATTTCTCCAACATGTATTACCGATGTGGCTGGAGTCGTAAAGGCCTATTGCACACGGGTTGGTGCTGGCCCATTCCCTACAGAGGATAGTGGAGAGACAGGGGATTATCTCAGAGAACGGGGTGGAGAATATGGTGCTACTACAGGCAGACCCCGAAGATGCGGATGGCTTGATCTTGTGGCCCTCAATTATTCAGTCAGGATCAACGGATTGTCCATGCTTGCCCTGACAAAGCTTGATATCCTTACAGGACTTGACGAGATAAAAGTATGTACCGGTTATGAGATAGACGGGAAAACAACGGATCTTTTCAGCAGTAATATCAAGGTTCTTGAAAAAGTTAAACCCTCATATAAGGTTTTGAAAGGATGGCAGGAGAACATATCATCCTGCAGGTCTTTTGAGGATCTCCCCTCAGCTGCTAAAAATTACGTTGAATTTATAGAAGAATACTCTGGTGTCAAAGCAGGGTTAATAGGTGTTGGACCTGGAAGAAAAGAGACTATAATCAGGGAATAACAATAAAAAGGCAGCATCTTTATGATGCTGCCTGATTTTTTGGTGGGCGACACAGGGTTCGAACCTGTGACCTCTTCCGTGTGAAGGAAGCGCTCTTCCCCTGAGCTAGTCACCCGTCGACGTCGGGTATTATATAGTCCAGAAAAATTATTTGCAAGCACTACCAGTTCTGAAGTTTTAAAAACCATAACTATTTAAATAGTTTTCAGATAATGAATTCTTTTTATGCATGTTGTATAATGTGTGCGTGAGAGAGGTGTTAAAGTGACGGATTATTCAGTTCTTGGTAATGCAATGGATTTTTGGTCATACTGGGGTTTTGAACCCTGGGAATATGATGGAATGAAGGGTGTTTCAAGGAAGGTTACCTTTGTCAAGGACAGCCTTATGGGTGTAGTAGCAAAATATTATGCTTATGATTATATTGTATGGTTGCATCAGGGACAGATAGATGCTGATCATGTGTATAAAGACTGGAAACCTGAAAAAGAAACAATGATGCACAGATTTATTTTTGTGGAAGATAATGCCTCCGACAAAAAACGGATAAGATCTTTCCTTCTCGGTTTTAAAGGTTATCTTGAAGTGTATCATTATAGCATAAATGGAACTTATGATAAAAAGTTCAAGGATCTTGCTCCGCTTGTGGACAAGGCCTGGCAATTGCTTGAAGATCCTGAATATCTCAGCAAAAAGGAGGATGATGCCAGAGAAGAGGAAAGTTCCTGATTTTCTTTTTTAATTGTTTTACGGTCAGTTTCATCTATGTACATATTTATCTTTTATGCATCTTGGAGGTGTAAGTATGTTTGCTGCAATGTTTATTATAGCTGTAGTTGTCTTTTTAGTAGCTTTCAAATTTCATGGTACATACATGGCCAAAGTATACGGTCTTGACGATGCCAATAAAACCCCTGCAGAAACGATGTTCGACGGTATTGACTACTGTCCTGCTCATCCAGCAGTGCTTGTAGGTCATCATTTTGCTTCCATTGCAGGAGCGGGACCGATTGTCGGGCCAATCGCTGCTGCATCCATGTTCGGATGGCTCCCGGCTTACATATGGTGTCTCGTCGGCTCAGCTTTCCTTGGTGGTCCTCATGATATGGGTGCACTTGTGTCATCCATGAGACATGATGGCAAATCAATAGGAGAGGTGATCGACCGCTGGATAGGGAGAACAGGTAAGGTTCTTTTCCTTTGTTTCACCATACTTGCTCTTGTTCTTGTGGTTGCAGTTTTCCTGGTCCTTTCAGCCAATACTTTTGCGGCTGATCCAATAGTTGCGTTTGTGGGTTGCCTTTACATAGGTATGGCTGTTATTTCCGGTATCCTTATTTACAAGTATCATACTCCTCTCTGGCTGGTAACCGTTGTTATGCTTGCAATAATTGGTTTTGCAACGGTCCAGGGTGTAAACTCGGAGTGGATAATGACTACCTTCAGTCTTCCAAATACCACCTGGAACTGGATCCTTGCAGGATATATCCTTCTTGCCTCCATTCTTCCTGTATGGCTTCTTCTCCAGCCCCGTGATTATCTTGCCTCCTATTTTCTTTACCTTGCAGTGATCATTGGTGCTGTTGGTATGATCTTCGGCAGTAAGTTTAACTCCGGTGAGATCATAACCTGGGGTGGTTTTGTTGTCGACGGTACACCCATATGGCCAATGCTCTTTGTCATCGTTGCATGCGGAGCGATCTCCGGATTCCATTCTCTTGTAGGTTCCGGCACAACAGCGAAGCAGATAGCAAAAGAGAGCGATGCTGTTATAGTTGGTTATGGTTCCATGCTTCTTGAAGGTGTAGTCGCGACCATAGCCATAGGTACTGTAATGGTAACTGGTTCTATCGTTAAAGGTGGACCGGTCGTAACCTTCTCTCAGGGTATGGGACAGTTTGCCACGATCCTTGGAATGGATCCTAAACTTGGCATGCGTCTTGGTGCTATAGCCATAAACTCTTTCCTTCTTACATCTCTGGATACAGCAACCCGTCTTACCCGTTACCAGATCCAGGAACTTTCCAACATGAAGATAAACAAGTATGTTGCCACCATTATCACAGTGGCAGGTGCTTTAGCTCTCATGTTCACTCCTGCCCATGATCCTGCAGGTAATGCCATCCCGGCATGGAAAGCTATCTGGCCGATCTTCGGCGCATCCAACCAGATGGTTGCCGCTCTTGCACTTCTTGGTGTTGGCGTATGGGTATTCAAGGCCCTCAAAAAGGATAACAAGTTCCTGATGATCCCTTTCTGGTTCATGATCGTTACAACAGGTGCAGCTCTTGTACTGCTTATCAAGAATTCCCTTGCGGGTGAACATCCCAACTTCCTGCTTGCCGGAGTTGCCGTTATCCTGATGGTGCTTGGTGTACTGCTGGTTGTCCAGGCTCTGAAAGCAATGAAACCGCCTAAAGAAACAGCTTAGTTATTCTGTATTTTTCGTAACCTTAAGGCTGCCCTTTTTTTGAGGGCAGCTTTTTTTTAAATATCTTATATTTCTCCTCCTATCCTTATAAGTGAGACCTTCTGTTTTTTCTTATACTCCACGCAATTGCAGAAATCAATTCAAATTCCGGAAATTTTTTCAGTACTGGATCGATCTGTTATAAATGCAAATTCTTGATTTCTTTAGTATAGTTAGGTAGAGTGATAAAAGATGTGGTAAAAATCTCTTTAATGGCGTCTGATCATTTAACTAATTTTATCTTTTACCTGATCGTATTAAAGGAGGTTAAAAATTGAGTTCAGATTTCAAAAAAACAAAAGGGATTTCGATAGTTCTTTGTGGAGCAGCAGGACAGGGTATCAAGACTATAGAAAAACTTCTTGTACATGCGCTTAAATCCTCTGGTTATCATGTATTTGCAAGCAGGGAGTATATGTCTCGCGTCAGAGGAGGTAACAATTCTACCGAAATACGGGTATGCCGGGATGAAGTTAGTGCTTTTGTTGACAGGGTGGACATCCTGATCGCCCTGAGCCCGGGCATCAGGCCAAATATTATGGAAAGAGTTTCTAAAGAAACTTTAATCATTGGTGATAAAGACAATGTGGGCAATGAGTTTTCAGAAGATCTTTCGTTTTATGACGCATCATTTCTAAAGGAAGCCAGGGAGTTGGGCGGGAGAGTATATGCGAATTCAATTGCTGCCGGAGTTATATTCGGGATTCTGAATGTACGCAGAGATGTAGTTAAAGGAATGTTCGATCAGATCTTTTCATCGAAGGGAGGATCTGTGGTTGAGAAGAATATGGATGCAGCAGATGCAGGGATCCTGAAAGGCGAGCAGATCAGGTCAAGCCAGGGTTTATATCTTGAGATGACTTCACTATCATCCAGGGAGGAAAGGATAGCCCTTGATGGCAGTGAAGCTGTATCTCTGGGAGCTATAGCCGGGGGCTGCAATTTTATTGCCTCATATCCCATGTCACCTGCTACTGGAGTTCTTACCTATCTTGCATCACATGCCCGTGATTTTGACATAGTTGCTGAACAGATCGAAGATGAGATCGCTGCCATAAACAGTGCTGTAGGGGCAAGTTATGCAGGTGCGCGTTCCATGGTTTCTACTTCCGGGGGAGGATTTGCCCTCATGAGTGAGGGATTGAGCCTTGCTGGAGTAATGGAAACTCCGGTAGTTGTTCATCTTGCCCAGAGGCCAGGCCCTGCAACGGGTATGGCTACCCGTACAGAACAGGGAGACCTTAACCTTGCTGTATACTCAGGACATGGAGAATTTCCGAGAATAGTTCTTGCTCCGGCTACCATTGAGGATGGTTTCTACTTGATGAAAAAAGCCTTTAATCTTGCGGACAGTTATCAGGTACCTGTGATATTACTGACAGATCAGTATTACCTGAACACGTTTTATGATGTCCCTGTTTTTGATGTGAAAAGTGAAAATAACAGATATCACATTATTAAGGCAGATAATGGATACAGAAGATATGAAATTACCGAAAATGGGATATCGCCAAGATCTGTACCCGGATATGGTCCGGGTCTCGTGGGTGCGGACAGTCATGAGCATGATCCGTGGGGACATGTACAGGAAGATTTTGTTCTTAGAAAAAACATGGTAGAAAAACGATTAAAAAAACTGGAAGATCTAAAGAATGAAACAATACCGTCATATTTTAGTGGAGCAGAAGATTTTAAATATCTTGTTATATCCTGGGGGTCCACTTATCCTGTGATCGAAGAGGCCCTGGAATTATTAGATCATGATGATGTCGCCCATATACATTTACGACAGATCTACCCACTTGAAAACCTCCTGGGTGAACATATAAAACGGGCGAAGAAAACCATCACTATAGAGGGTAACGCTACTGGACAGCTCGCAATGCTTATTAAGCAGACTACAGGGTTTAGCGTAGATACCTGCATAACAGGTTACAGGGGATTGCAATTTTCAGTTGAAGAGATCTGCGATAGACTCGAAGCAGTTTTTGAAGGTAAGGAGGAATGATCATGGATCCTTCTGTTTTTGACCTGAAAGATGTTGACATTCAGTGGTGTCCGGGATGTGGAGATTTCAAGATCATGGATTCACTTAAAAGTGCCCTTGCTGAACTTGCTATTGGTCCCGAAAATGTAGTTCTGGTATCTGGAATAGGACAGGCTGGCAAAACTCCTCATTTTATGAAATCCCACTTTTTTAATGGACTGCATGGAAGAGCCCTTTCAAATGCAACAGCTATAAAAGTATCTAATCCCGGGCTCAATGTAATAGCAATTGGAGGAGACGGGGATATGTATGGTGAGGGGGGAAATCATTTTCTGCACACTATCAGAAGGAATCCTGATATTACCAATCTTGTCTTTAACAATATGGTTTACGGTCTTACCAAGGGGCAGGCTTCACCAACCAGTCAGATAGGTTTCAAGACCCCCCTGCAGGTCGAAGGAGTCATCAACGAGCCGGTCAATCCACTGGCCATAGCTATAGCCCAGAATGCATCCTTTGTGGCGAGAGCTTTTGCAGGGGATGTTGAAAAAACAAAAGATATAATAATGAAAGCAATATTACATAAAGGTTATGCACTTGTTGATATTTTTCAGCCATGCGTATCCTTCAACAAGGTAAACACCTATCAGTGGTTTAAAGAAAATACATACTACCTGGGGGAGGACCATGACCCTTCGGATGCCGTAGAAGCATTCAGGATCTCTGTCAGAAAGGATAAGCTTGCTCTTGGAGTTATCTTTTCTGACACAAATAAAAATACATTTGAAGAAAACCAGCCGCTCTATGAGAGATCTGAAACGCCGCTTTACATGCGCAGGCCAGATACAGAAAAACTTTCGAAGCTTATTGACAGTTATAAATAAACGAAAAACCAAAAAAGGGGGAATCCTGTGTTATGGAAAAACTTGTAGAACTTGGTTCAGAGGTTCAGGATTTTACGCTTAAGGATCAACATAATGAAGATCTGACACTTTCGGATCTTAATGGGAAAAATGTACTTCTATGTTTTCACCCTCTCGCCTGGACACGTATCTGCAGCGAGGAAATGAACAGGCTTGATGTAAGGCTCGAACTTTTTGAAAAACTGAATACTGTTCCTCTTGGTATAAGTGTTGATACAGTTCCCAGTAAAAAGGCATGGGCCAAAGAGATCGGGGTAGAAAGGCTGAGGCTTCTCTCTGATTTCTGGCCGCATGGAAAAGTTGCTCGGCAAATGGGTATTTTCAGGGAAACTGACGGTTTTTCCGAGAGAGCACTGATCCTTCTGAATGAAAAAATGGAAGTGATCTTTGCGAGGACATATGAGCTGACAGAGCAGCCGGATCTAAGGGAAATTGAGGATCTGCTCACTGATTACCAGAGTGCAAGTATTGACCTTGACAGGGAGATCCAGAAATGTCTTACTGATCACAAGGGTAAACTGATATGCATGCAGGATCTTGAGGCTGTAGGTATTCATACTACACCAAAAGTAGATTTTGACTGATATTTAAATATCTCAGTAGGAAGGATGGCTGGTAATGGCTTTAACCGAAGGATGCCCAATATTTTCTTTCTGTCTTGAAGACCAGAAAGGCGAAAGCTTATGCACGGATGACCTTTTGGGTAAATGGGCTGTCCTTTTCATCTATGTCAAAGACTTAACTCCAGGCTGAACAACAGAGGCATCAGAATTCAGGGACAGTCTGCCCCTTTTTGAAGAGTATGGTGTATCTGTTGTTGGTTTAAGTCCGGATAGAGTGAAAAAGCACGCTCTTTTTGCAGAAAAGCTGGATCTTCAATATCCAATATTAAGTGATAATGAACATGAAATAATTGAAAAAATGGGTTTCTGGAAAATGAAAAAGATGTATGGGAAAGAGTACATGGGGGTTTCAAGGTCCACAGTGTTGATAGATCCAGAAGGCATTGTCAGAAAGATCTGGGAAAATGTAAAGGTAAAAGGTCATGTTAATGCAGTGCTGGAAGAGGTAAAGGTAACTCTGGAGATCTGAATGTAAAGTGTTTGAGAGGGTAATATCTTCACAAGATTTACCCTCTCAAAACTATTACCACTCAAAGTCTGTGATTATATTCCACTCGAAATTAAGGATAGCTTCCCTTGATGGCATTTTACCGGTTAGCATCTTACCGTAATCTCCAAGCATCATCTTATAAACAAACTTCATTTTTGAGTCATTTTCGGTTGCCGCTACCATTGATGTTATGTCGTATATACTGTCATATACTGGTGGAGCTATTACAAGAGTCGGTCCTTCGTCAGTAATCCTGATAGTATATGCGAAGGTCAGCACGTTTTTACCATTTCTCTGGGATGCACCATGATAGTCAGGAGTTTCTGGTGAAAAATAAAGGAGAATATTTTCGGGTACATTAATATTAAAAGGGATCTTTCCCCATCTGTTTTCCGAGAAGGGTGTCAGGAATAACCATCCTGTCCTGCTTTTTGAAAGGGTAATTGTCCATAAGATCATTTTTTTCCCGTTGTTATCTTTCAGAAATATCTGCCAGACAGTATCATTGATCCTGTCACCGTCAAGTTCCTTAAAGAGAGTTTTATTTTCAGGTAATAGGACCATCCCTTCGATCTCAGGTATACTGAGGGTCTGTGAGGATGTTCGGAGGAAGGCCTGTCTGATAGATCCTCCCTCGTATTTTCTCTGCTCGATCGAAAAATAAACAGGGCTTGAAGGGGAACTCAGGACCCTGGAATATGCATATCCCTGAGAGGCAGGAAGTGTCAGCAGGAGATAAAAGATCATAATTACTGTTGATAATGGGAAAAACTGTTTTGATCTGATCTTCTTCATGCTGATTCTATAATCCCGCTATCTTTAAAACTGAGTTATCTTTTGAGTCCAGTTTTTGCATCAGTGACTCTGCTGACTGGTCCAGAACCGGGTGTATCCATTCCGGGGATATTTGACAAAGAGGTTCAAGAACAAAGCTCCGTTCCTGGATGCCCTTATGAGGGATCGTAAGTTTATCAGACTGAATATGAATATTGCCCATAAACAGTATATCGATATCTATTTCCCTTGGTCCCCATCTCTCTCTGGTTATGCGTCCGATCTCCATCTCGATCTTCTTGACAAGTTCCAGGAGTTCCAGAGGTTCGAGTGATGTTTCGATGATCGCACAGGCATTGAGGAATCGAGGCTGGTTTTCGATTCCAAAGGGTTGTGTTTCAAAAACATCGCTCTTTTTTATGATATTTATTCCGTTGGACTGCAAAATACGTAATGCTTTTTTAATATTGCCAAGCCTGTTGCCGACGTTTGCACCGAATGAAAGGGCTGCTTTTGTCAAGACTGGACCTCCTTGATCGCATTCAAAACTTTTATGGCGTTCCTGTTCTGAAGAACATCGTGAACCCGGATCATTTCAATTTCCCTCAGGGCACATAATGATGAAACGGCAAGAGTGCCGTCAAGTCTTTCTTCCGGATCCTTTTCGCTGGTTATTCTGCCGATAAATCCCTTTCTTGAGTGCCCGACAAGGAGAGGAAAGCCTAAACTTTTAAAGGAATTAATATGTTTAAGGATCGAAAGGTTATCACATTGTCTCTTGCCAAATCCTATACCAGGATCGACAATTATACGATTTTCGCTTACCTTTTGTCCAAGGGCGATTTCTATACTCTTCTCAAGTTCTTCAGTTATTTCTGTTATCGGATCGTTATAGAATGGGGATTGCTGCATTGTCAGGGGTTTACCCCTTATATGTCCAATCACAAGTATTGCATTATATTCAGCGACTGCTGAAGCAAGATCATGGCTGTATGAAAGTCCAGAAATATCATTTATTATATCAGCGCCAGCGGCAAGGGCCTGCTCAGCGGTTCCAGCTTTATAGGTATCAGCGGAAATACAGGCGTCCGGAAAGTTGCGGCGTAATGTTTTTATTGCTGGAACAAGCCTGGATATCTCCTCATCCTGATCGACGGGTGGGGCTCCGGGTCTCGTTGATTCGGCTCCTATATCCAGTACCCTGGCCCCATCATTGAGCATTCCGGATGCTTTTGAAACAAGATATTCCTGAGAAGTCCTGCTTCCAGGGAAGAATGAATCTGGTGTCACATTGATTATTCCCATGATCCTGGTATATGAGTCCAGGACAAGAGGGGTTCTCGATCCCCCTAACTCCATTTTCCATCTCTTTCGGCGAAGTACCCTTATCCTTTCTGCGAGTTCAGACTGTATTGAATCAAGTCCCCAGTAAGGCATATGATCAAGCTTTTTCAGAAGATCAGAGATCTGTTTATCTGTTGCCATAAGAAGGGCGTCCGTTGTTTTTACGGTGCAGTCTATAGTATGGCGGCTTACAATAAGATCTCCTCCCCTTGAGAGTATTTCCTGTTTGAGTGCATTGGCTGCCCTCGGATCCATATCCCTGATGTACAGATGAAGTATCCTGTCCTTTGCGCCAAAAAAGGGAAGAGATCTGGGGTCAGCTCCGATCTTTGAGATTATATTATAGAGTTCTTTTATGTTGTTAATGTCAATTGAAAATATTTTCATGTGCTCATCCTTATTCAAATCTTCTTGAAAAGTATTTCTGATTCCTGAAAGTATTATAAATCAATTTTTAAAGTGCTCATATATTCTAAACCCAGTAAAGTTTCAAATATCTGGATTATCATGATATTTAACTTAAGCTCAGTTCCATTCAATATTCAGATCCTTGAGAAAATGAGTCTGATTTAGCTGGAAAAGACAGTAACCTGTATTTTCATTATGATCCAGAATAGAGTAAGAAGCTGTATCAATATGTATCTTCCAGAAATATGGAGCATTTATCCCGATACAGGCTGCGATAAGTGGTTTCAGAGTTGTTCTGTGGGATACTATCAGAATTGTTTTGCCCCTGTTTTCCTCTACTACCTGGTTAAGGGAATCAAGAGCGCGTTTCTGGGTTTGGTGAAGAGTTTCGCCGTCGTCGATCTTCAATTCCTCAGGATAATTCATCCATGTATTCCACATATCTGGAAATTCCATCTCAATTTCTGTTTTCAGGCGACCTTCCCAGCTGCCAAGACTGATATTATTGAATCCATCAAGTGTTTCAAAATCATTCCCGAGTTTTTCAGCAATGGCCCGGGCAGTCTGTTTTGCCCTTGTAAGTGGGCTTGAAATGATCTTGTCCGGTTTGAGGGATGATACATTTTCTGCAAGGTCCTCTGCCTGCTTCAGGCCGGTACTATTCAGAGGATAGTCCTTGCGTCCCCTGAACCGGTTTTCAATGTTACCACGACACTCTCCGTGCCTGACAAGTATTATTCTTGTATTTCCTTCTTTAAACATGATCTTTTCTCCTTATATGATCTGGTATTCTCATAGGAACCCAAACAGTATACCAAGTCGGCAGATATTAATGTAAGTTTTTTTACGGAAAAAAATTTGACCTGTCTTGACAATAATGCCTGCCATTGATAATCTACCAAGAGAATAATAAAGGGTTGGCACTCATTAGGGGAGAGTGCTAATATGTCCAAAGAAAGGGTTTGTGAAGTTGCTTACAGAGAGGCAGCTGGAAGTTGTACTTGCGATAGTTTATGAATACATAACTACCGGAGAGCCTACCGGTTCAAGAACCATTGCGAGGAGATATCTAAAAGGCTGCAGTCCTGCAACTGTAAGAAACGAAATGGCAGATCTTGAAGAGATGGGTTATCTTTATCAGCCTCATGCGTCTGCAGGCAGGATACCTGCCCCAAAAGCATATAAGCTGTATGTTGATTCCATAATGCAGCGGAGAAGAACACCTCCGGCCGGTTTGAGGCAGTGGCTTAAGCAAATGAGTGACAAAAGGCAGGATCTTGAGAGCATTATGTCCTGTACCTCCAGGCTTCTTGGTCAGGTCACGAGTTATATCGGTATTGCAGCAGTTGCCAACATAGAAGATGTTGTTCTCCAGAGGGTGGATTTTCTCAGGCTTGGAGGCCCGGCTGTACTTATGATAGTAATTCTTCAGGGAGGGCTTGTCCATTCCAAAACGGTCATTATACCTGAGGAAGTTTCACAGGATGTACTTGATGAGCTTTCAAGGACAATTAACAGGGTGGCTTCAGGCGAACTATGGGGTAATGTCAGGGATTCGCTCTATTCCTATCTTATGAATGAACTTGAGAAAATATTCAATGAGTGTCGCGAAGCTGTTGCCCAAATGGATGTAATGATGACGACACAGAATTACAGACTTTATACGGGGGGCACGAGCCATTTACTGGGACTCCCTGATTTTCAGGATATTGGCAAACTGAAGGCGGTTATTTCTCTTCTTGAAGAGGAGAATTCTCTGGCGGATCTTGTTGAAAAATGTTCCGCAGAGGAGGGTACCATGGTAACCATTGGTGATGATAACCCTGAAGGTGGAATAAAAAACTGCTCTCTTGTTACAGTTTCAAGGGTTAATGAAGGACAGAAAGCAGTACTTGGACTCATAGGACCTATGAGGATGGACTATGAACGATCAATATCCCTGCTTGAGTCCATGCTCAGAGGTCTTTACAAATGATCACAGGGAGGTTAGTCGATGATTTCTGACAAGAACAATGATTCCGGCAAAAAAAAGAAAGCCGGCGAAGGTCAAGATGTAATAGATGAAACAGTGGAAAACAGTAATGCCGCTCAGGAAGCTGAAGAGAGGTCACAGGATGAGCTTGTGAATGATCTTCTTGATATGGCAAAAGAAAGAGAAGAACTTCTCTCTGCCCTGGAGGTTCTTGAAAAAGAAAGGGATGAAAGCAGGGAAGAAGCAGCAAGACACAGGGCTGAAATGTATAATTTCCGACAGCGCAAGGAAAGAGAAATGACAAAACAGAAGAGCCTGGCAGCAGAATCGGCAATTCTGGAATTCCTTCCTGTCCTTGATAATCTTGAGAGAGCAGTCAATGTCGAGGAGGACCACGATCTTTCCCATGTTCTTAAGGGTGTATCAATGGTTCAAAGGCAGTTTGTAGATGTATTGAAAAAGCTTGGTGTTGATGTTATCCCCGCAGAAGGTGCGGCTTTTTCTCCTCGTGTGCATGAAGCAGTTTTTGTGAGTGAAGTGAACGAACCTGAAAAGGATGGAATGGTTTTAAGGGAACTCCAGAAAGGTTTTATGCTCTCGGATAAAGTTATAAGGCCCTCGAAAGTTGAGGTGGGCAGGTACGCAGAAGATCAGGATCCTAAAGATCCTGCATGAAACGATAATTGGACAAAATAGCCTGCAGAACAATCAAGGCTGGATTTAAGGAATTTTACTAAAAATAATTTTACAGAGGTGAATATTTATGTCTAAAGTAGTTGGAATCGATCTTGGAACAACTAATAGTGTAATAGCTACAAAAGAAGGCGAACAGATAACAATTATTTCAAATGCAGAAGGGACCAGGACAACCCCTTCTATAGTAGCTTTTTCCAAAGAAGGGGAAAAAATGGTAGGTCAGCTTGCCAAAAGGCAGGCTATAGTAAACTCGGACAGGACAGTGACTTCTATCAAGAGAGATATGGGTACAGAGAGAAAGATCACCATAGACAACAAAAACTACACTCCTCAGGAGATCTCGGCAATGATCCTTCAGAAACTCAAGGTAGATGCAGAGGATTATCTGGGAGAGCCAATAGAAAAAGCGGTAATAACTGTTCCGGCGTATTTTACTGATTCCCAGAGGCAGGCTACCAAAGATGCCGGTACTATAGCAGGAATGGAAGTTCTCAGGATAATAAATGAGCCTACCGCTGCTGCTCTTGCCTATGGTGAGAATAAGGAAGGGGAGCACAAGATCCTTGTTTTTGACCTTGGCGGCGGAACATTCGACGTTTCCATACTCGATGTCGGTGAAGGTGTCTTCGAGGTTCTCGCCACCGCTGGTAACAACAGGCTTGGTGGTGATGACTGGGATATGAAGGTTGTTGACTGGATGATAAATGAGTTCAAGAAGACGGAAGGTGTTGATCTTCGCAATGACCGTATGGCCAAACAGAGATTGAGGGAGGCTGCAGAGAAAGCTAAGGTCGAACTTTCATCCATGGCAGAAACAACCATCTCGCTTCCATTCATTACAGCTACTGATACAGGACCGAAACATCTCGAAATGAAGCTTACAAGGGCAAAGTTTGAAGAAATGACAAGAGATCTTCTTGACAAGGTAGCAAATCCGACAATGCAGGCTATTAAAGATTCCGGATTGAAAAAAGAAGAGATAGAAAAGGTCCTTCTGGTCGGTGGTTCAACGAGGATGCCTGCTGTTCAGAAGAAGATCAAGGAACTCACAGGAAAGGATCCGACCAAGGGTATCAATCCTGATGAGTGTGTTGCATACGGTGCTGCAATACAGGCTGCAATTATGAGTGGCGAGCATAAGGATGTTGTACTTGTGGATGTTACTCCTCTGTCGCTTGGACTCGAAACCCTTGGTGGGGTGTTTACCAAGATAATTGAAAAAAATACAGCCATACCTGTGTCTAAATCCCAGGTATTTACAACTGCAGCAAATAATCAGCCTGCGGTGGATATAAAAGTTTACCAGGGAGAAAGATCCATGGTAGCGGATAATGTACTTCTCGGAAACTTTGTCCTTGATGGTATTCCTCCAGCACCAAGAGGTGTCCCACAGGTAGAAGTGACTTTTAATATCGATACTAACGGTATATTGAATGTTAAGGCTTCTGACAAGGGGACAGGTAAAGAACAGCACATAACGATACAATCTTCCAACCTCTCTGAGGAAGAGATCAACAAGATGAAAGCAGAGGCTGAGCAAAAGGAAGAAGAGGACAAAAAGAAAAAGGAAACGGCCGAAATAAGGAATGAGGCTGATTCACTTGTCTACAGTACTGAGAAACTTATCGCAGATCTTGGAGACAAGATAAATGAGGAAGAAAAGGGGAGGCTGAATTCCGAGATAGAAGAACTTAAAAACGCTCTTTCCGGAGACGATCCTGAAACTATAAAAGCTTCAACTGAAAAACTGAACAAAAGCCTTCAGGAATTTTCCCAGAGGCTCTATCAACAGTCCGAAGATCAGGGGCAAACTGAACAGGAGCAGCCTTCCTCTGGAGAGTCTGAAGAGGAAACTGTTGATGCAGAATTCAGTGACCAGGGTGAGGTTTAAGAGGTGATCGGTTTTGTCCTCTTCCGGCGTTAAAGATCCCTATGGCACTCTGGGAGTTTCCAGGGATGCCAGTGCAGCGGAAATAAAAAAGGCATACAGGCAGCTTGTCAGAAAGAACCATCCTGATGCTAATCCCGGGAACAAGGAAGCCGAGGAGCGTTTCAAGGATATAAATTCGGCTTACCAGATCCTCAGTGACCCACAAAAGAGGGCCCAGTTCGATCAGTTTGGTTCAGTGGGAGATTTTGCCGGAGGGGGAAGCCCCTTTGAGGGATTTGGAGGATCCGGCGATATCTTTGGGGATCTTTTCGAAAATATTTTCGGAGGCGGTGGTCGTACCCGGCGTGATCCAAATGCACCCCGCCGAGGGTCTGATATGGAGACCCAGATAGTTCTTACACTCGAGGAAGCGGCCTCAGGGGTTAAAAAGACCGTCACTGTTCCGAGATGGCAGGATTGTGAAGCATGTGGAGGGACTGGTGCAGAACCGGGGACCAGTCCCCAGACATGTCCGCGATGTGGCGGTACAGGTCAGGTGGAAATGCAGCAGAGGACTCCTTTTGGCCAGTTCGTTTCAGTTAATACATGTCCCGAATGTAATGGTAAGGGGCAGATAATCAAGACACCGTGTTCCAGGTGCAATGGTAAAGGCCGGGTAAAGGAAAAACACAAGTTAGATATAAATATGCCGGCCGGAGTAGATAAGGGTACCCGTCTCAGGATGGCTGGACAGGGAGAGGCGGGGATCAATGGAGGTCCTCCGGGAGATCTTTTTGTTCTTGTAAATATTCCTGAACATCCAGTTTTCAAGAGGGATGGAGTTGAACTGCACAGAAGGCTGAAAGTTGCCTTCCCGCAGATGGCCCTTGGCGGTCAGGTAAAAGTTTCCACATTGCAGGGTGATGAGGAGTCTCTAGATATAGCAGCCGGTACTCAGCCTGGGGAGGTTTTTACATTGAAGGGCAGGGGAATGCCCAGATTGAGGGGCAAAGGGAATGGCAATCTCTATGTTCATGTTGAAGTTGAAGTCCCTGGTAAATTGAGTGAAAAAGAAAGCGCTCTTCTTGAGGGGCTTGCCACAGAGATGGGACTTGAAGTTCATAGTGAAGGAATGTTCGGTAAGTTTAAAAAGATCTTTGGGGGTTAATAACTGCTATTTCTGTCATAATAAATTTATGTGATAACATGTTCAATGAAGGGAGGCTTTTTAAGAAAAGCCTCCCTTCATTGAAATATATACAATTATGCCTGGAGATGATCCCTTATGGCGATTAAAGAAAGTTACTGGTGGTATCTGACAATAGAAGGCCAGATAGGGCAGGAGGAAGATCTTTGTTCCCTGGTTGATCTGTCAGGAAGTATAGGGTCTGAAATCAATGAAGGCAGAGACAGGATCCAGGTAAGAGCCTTTTTCAGAAGTTCACAGGATCTTGGTTTCTGGCTGGAGAAGGTCAATGAGGCAATTGAACCCTGGCCTTCGGTACATGTTGTAGATTCAGGAAAGGTTGAGAACCAGCAATGGCATACTGCCTGGAAAGATGCTTTTCCTCCTCTTTTAGTAGGAGATTCCTTTGTCGTTCTTGCTCCCTGGCATAGAGGTAAGGAACCTGAAGGCCGTATCCCTCTTTATATATATCCGGGTAGTGCTTTTGGAACAGGATATCATGAAAGTACTCAGTCAGCTCTTGTATTGATGGAAAGACACATGAAGAAAGGCATGTCTGTGGCTGATGTCGGAACAGGTTCCGGTATACTGTCCATAGCTTCCCTTAAAATGGGAGCCCAGACAGTGTATGCCAGGGATATTGATCCTGCCGTCAAAAATGAACTTGAGCATAACCTTGAAATTAATGAGACAGGTAATGAGAGGATCTTTTTTGAAACGGCCAGCCTCATTGATAATTTTGAAGAGAAAGTCGATCTTCTAATTGCAAATATTGTAGTAGAGCCCCTGCTTGAAATGATTCCTTATCTGTCCTCAGTTCTTTTACCCGGAGGTCTTGCAATCATGTCAGGCATGGTGACAAGAGAAAAAGAAATATTTTTTGAGGTTCTTGGCCAGACGTCACTTAGTGTGATCGATGAAGTTACCCTGGAAGACTGGTGGGGAGTAGTCGTTCAGGCTCGTTAATCTGCGGTTGGATCAGAGTTGTTAGGGAAATGGGAGAGAAAATGATTGAATTCGGAATTTAAGGGAAAGAAAATATGGCTTCAGGCGATGGGGTGCAGGACGAATCTTTACGAAGCTGATGCTCTCGCCTGCGAACTTATGTCTATGGGAGCCGATATAACGGATAGTATAGAAGAGGCAGATGCTGCAGTCCTTAATACATGTACGGTCACTTCTACAGCGGATCGAAAAGTCAGGCAGTTGATAAGAAGAGCGAAAAGGATCAATCCATCGATCTTTCTTGTTGTATGTGGTTGCTGGGCACAGAGGGTTTCGGAGAAATATGCCTCTGAAACCGGAGCAGACCTTCTCGTAGGCAATCGAATGAAATCAAGGATCCCGGGGATGATCGGGTCATTCTTCAGAAACGAGCCAGTTGGAGGATCGATCAAAGAGGACGTAATGAGGAGCCAGGTATGGGATGATCTCTTCATGTCTTCGCCGGTTCTTCATACCAGGGCTTTCGTAAAAGTTCAGGATGGATGTTCACACTTTTGCAGTTATTGCATAATTCCCTATGTCAGGGGACGTTCTGTAAGCCGTCCGTCACAGGATGTTGAAAAGGAAGTCAGGAAGCTTGTCGATTCAGGCACTACGGAAGTTATCCTGACAGGGGTACATCTTGGTATATACAGGGATGAGTCAGGAGTCGATCTGGCAGGCCTGTTGAGAAGGATCTCCCGGATTGAAGGGGTTGAACGTATTCGCTTCGGGTCTATTGAACCCTTTACGCTCAAGGAAGAACTTCTTTCGGCAATGGCAGGATCGCCTGTCTTCTGTCCACATCTCCATATTCCTCTTCAAAGCGGAGATGATGAAATACTTGCATCTATGAGAAGAGGTTATTCCTCTTCAGGTTTTCTGAATGTTTTAGAAAAGGCCAGGACATTTCTGGGAGAGGATGTTCATATAAGTTCTGATGTGATGGTGGGTTTTCCCGGCGAGGAAAACAAGGCTTTTTTGAACACGATAAAGGTAATGGAAAAAGCCGGATTCGGTAAAGTCCACGTTTTTCCCTTTTCCGCGAGAGAGGGGACCCCTGCATTCAACTTTTCCGGTGTTGTTGACAGCAGGGAGATCCACAGAAGGGTGGACCTGACCATAGAAACCGGAAAAACATTACTTGACGGCTTTGGGAGATCCTTTCTCGGCAGGGAGATGGAAGTCCTCATCGAAAGATCAGGACCGCATGCTCATGGTCTGATATCTCGTTTCCTGAGAGTAAAATTTGATACTGACAATATTCCCGGGAGTTTTCAGAAAGTCAAACTGTTATCTTTTGATGGTGAGATATTCGAAGGTGTTCAGGTCAAATGATATTATAGGGATCTCAAGGTTTCATTTAACCTGGTGTTTAGATCTATTCAGGATTTTTATGAATAATATGATAGGATTGATAATATAGATCGGGAGGATATCTTTTATGTCAGATTGTGTCTTTTGCAGAATTGTAAATGGTGAGGTAGATTCTGAGATAGTATATGAAGATACTGATATTGTCATAATAAAAGATCTTTTTCCCCAGGCGCCCGTTCATTTGCTGGCGATCCCACGTAAACATATAGTTTCAGCTCAGCAAGTTGAGGATCCGGTCATCTGGGCAAAGTTAATGAATGGTGTTAAAATAGTTGCTCGAAACCTGGGTCTTGATGAAGATGGTTATCGTATGGTTGTTAATTGCGGTCATAAGGCATGTCAATCTGTAGATCACCTTCACGTTCATGTACTGTCAGGAAGAAAATTCCGATGGCCACCAGGTTAAAAGCGGTTTTCCCGGAGGAAAGGGGGGAACGTCCATGACCACAGTCATTCGTAAGGATAATGAGTCCCTTGAAGATGCTTTGAAGCGTTTCAAAAAGCAGGTTTCCAAGGTAGGTACCCTTCGTGAGGCTAAAAGAAGGAAACATTATGAGAAGCCCAGTGATATCAAAAAAATGAAAAAAGCGGCAAGGGTAAGAAAGAATCGTCCAAAATAAGCTTATAAGAGGGTGGAAATAAAGTGTCGGATCTTGTAAAGAGGATTCAGACAAACCTTGTAAGTGCCATGAAAGACAAAGATAACATGCGTCTTTCCGTACTGAGAATGCTGAAAGCGGAAATCCAGAAGCTTCAGGCGGATCATGACAGATCTTATGAGTTGAAAGATGAAGACGTGATATCTGTAGTTAAGCGCCTTGTCAAACAGAGAAAAGATGCTGCCGGACAGTATTCTTCTGGAGGTGCCCTGGATAGAGCAGAAGCTGAATTGGCAGAAGTCAGTATCCTGGAAGAGTTTCTGCCTCGTCAACTTTCGGAAGAAGAGATCGACAGGATAATCAGTGAAATATCTGAAAAGGTCGATCCGTCAGGTCCTGCTGATACAGGCAGAATGATGGGACAGGTTATGCCGAAAGTAAAGGGTATGGCTGACGGTAAGATAGTCAGGGCAAGAGTTACCAGCTTTCTTGAAGGTCTTGAAAGATAATATATTTCTTTATTGTATTAATGCCGGGCTGTAAGCCCGGCATTTTTAATAGTTTTTTATAAATAAAAAACTATTAATGCTTGTACTCTATATATGGAGTCACTATAATATAAACATTCCATATATGGAGGTTCTGCTATGAGATGTCCCGAATGTGGAGCACCAGAGACTCGTGTCATTGAAACAAGGACGTCAGATGAAGGTAGAATTGTAAGGAGAAGAAGGGAATGCCCGGAATGTTCTACACGTTTTACAACTTATGAAAGAGTTGAGGAAAAACGTGTGGTATGGGTTCTCAAGAAAGATGGCAGAAGAGAGGCTTTTGACAGGACCAAAGTCCTGCGGGGCATAAGTAAAGCATGTGAGAAACTTCCTGTTCCTCTTGAAAAGATAGAGGAGATGGCTTGCAGAATAGAGGGAAGGATACTTACCAGAGGGTATGGTGAGGTGCCTGTGAGTGAAATAGGGGATCTCGTCATGAGTGAATTGAAGGCTTTCAGCCAGGTTGCTTATGTAAGGTTTGCTTCTGTTTACAGGGAATTTACTGATATATCGAGTTTTGAAGAAGAACTTGCGAGACTTGCTACAGAAAAGATGGATATAGGTAAATAAAAATGACCCCCAGGGGGTATTCCCCTGTTTTCCTGAATATCAGTTTCGGATATCATTCTTTTCTGAGGCAGGTGTTTATTAAATCAGCCCCCAGTTCTATTCTCTATTCCTCAGTTGATGCAAGGTTTGTTCAGATCTCTGGATCGGGAACCAGGAAAAAGAAGTTGTCTTGTAAAATAATTCATTGGTCTTGGGTTATACTTCTGGGTGGAATATATTTGTTTTCCAGGGAGGATCTTAGTAAATGACAGCGATAAATGTCCCGAATCTTTTAAGTTTTTTAAGGGTTTTTCTTGCCCCTCTTGTAATGGTTTTTCTGACCATGCGATTTAACCTCGGGGTGTCCCCTTTAGAGAAAATAGGAATGCAGGTCGGGTATGGTGATCTGCTTGCTGGTGTGGTATTTATAATTGCAGCTCTAACAGATACAGCTGATGGTTATATCGCGAGAAAAAAAGGTATTGTAACTAACCTTGGGAAATTTATTGACCCGCTTGCTGACAAAATACTTGTTGTAGCAGCTCTTATTGCACTGGTTCAGCTCCAGCGTCTTCCTGCCTGGATTGTAGTTGTAATAATTTCCAGGGATTTTGTAGTAACGGGTCTCAGAATGGTCGCCTCGGCTGAGGGGATAGTCATAGCAGCTTCAAAATGGGGAAAAGCGAAAACAGTAAGCCAGATAATAGCAATATCACTTATGATACTGAATCTCCCCGGCGGACTTGCTGCCATGTGGGTCGCCATGATCCTTACATTGTGGTCAGGTGTGGACTATTTGTACAAAGGTAAAAATGTGATCTTTACAAGTTAACAGAAGGTTCCTGATCTTTTCACGGAAGGCATGTTGTTATGGACTGCAGGGCGATAAGGGATCTGATATTGGACAGTTCACATGTGATGAGAAAAGATATGCTTGATCTTTTGTCCGTTGGTAACTTTACGTCATGTCTTGAAAAGATCTTAGCTTCAAGAGGGTTACCATCTCCCGAGAAGCTAGGTAAATCGGATCATTCAGATCAGAGAACCTTAGATCCTGGCTTTTTTGTCCAAATTTCAGGAAGATCCCGAAGAAGGATATGTCTGATAAATCGAATACATGATATTACGGATAAGAAGCCTCCTTCGATCCGGTCTGCCGCCCTTTCCTCAGGAATGATAACCGGGGAAAGGATTTACGGGCCTGGTGCATGTGAAAACCTACAGCATATAATTGCAGGTATTCATGCAGTTTCAGTGCTTGTCAGCACCAGTGTTGTACCTGGTTATGAAGTATTTCTATTTTACGTTTCCAGAAAATATGAAAAGAAGGCTGTTGACATGCTCCTGAAGCATGGTCGTCTGTCGGAGGACGATATTATAATTGTCCCTGGTCAGGGGAGTCAAACTGGAGATCTGATAGGAATAAAGGAAAAAGGAAAACTTGGTATCAAGTTGACCATAGAAGCAAAGCATTCCTGCTCTGGCAGTCCAGGAAAGGTCGCAAATCCGATCAGGGTTGCCAATATCCTTTCCAACGATCTTGACAGAGCTCTTCACAGGGCATTTCCGGATCATGATAGATCATTTTTATCTCCGGAGAGTACGTTTGAGCCAAGAGGAATAATTGACAGTTCAACATTTTTGGAAATTAACCCGGAAAGAGAATATCGTTTTATTGACTGTCGTATTTTACCTTCGATAAATATTGATTCTGTACTGAAAATAATCTCAGATGAATGTGACCGAATAGCACATTTCACTGGTGCAGGTGTTTTTCTTGAAATTCTGGAAAGGGAGGATCCTGTAGCATCGACCCCGGTCGGTACAGATACTGTAGTATATCTATCCAGTGCTGTTGAAGAAGTATATGGTTCCACTCCCTCAACAGGAGGAACTTGTAACTGGACAATAGCCTCAGAATTGAGGAGGCGTGGTCTCAAGCCTGTAGTATGGGGGCAAAGCGATGGTGTAGAAGGGTTTCCCGATGAATATTGTCGAATGGAACATATGTTTTCAGAGGCTTCCGTATTTGCCATTTTAATGTCAGGTTGTATGAAATAACCGGCGTGAGATCCTTTAAAGCATTCCTTATGCTGGTTCTATTTAAGATCAGGCCAGATCTTTATTGTTAGAAAAGCTACAAAGACAGCTATGACAAGAGATGATATTTTCAATGTTCCTCCGAACCCTGCAAATTCTGCAATGCCGGCTGCAAAGAAGGGTGCTATTACCCAGACTGCATCAATAAAAGTGTTGAAAAGTGTAAAGAGCGGGGTCATAAGTTCACGGGGTGCGATCCTTGATATTTCAGAAAAAATAAGGGGATATGCAATTCCTCCCCCTGTACCGAAAAGGATCCCACCAGCGAAAAGAGCTGGCGTAGTGCTTATCCAGCAGGTTATCAAAAGACCCGTACTTGCAATGATAAAAGCTGGCGGTATAAGCCTGCTTCCGTAATGGTCAACAATTCTTGAAACGAATGTTCTCACTGAAAGAGAAACAAGTGCAGCAGGGAGAAGAAATGCCGAACCGGCACTTCCCCATTCTTTTGCTGCGTTTGCAATGTAAGGCAGTATTGGTGCAGCAAGCATGGCAAAGGCACTTCCAGACAAAAGAACTGCTCTGATCTCTTTGCTTTTCCATGTTTTTTTTAAAACAGACAGAAGGTTATGGTGTTCAGTTGTCTTTTCATGTCTGGATCTTATCTTAAGAGCCATATAAAAAGAAAAAATACATGAAATAATTGCTATTATCAGTGTGGTATAGATAAGATCAGACAGAACGAGCCACTCACCAAGGGGAAAGAATGTAAGCTGTGGAAGGACCGGTGCTATCCCGGCCAGGCCGAAACCAAAACCTCTCAGACTTACAGGAAGAGTGCTTGCATTATGTAGGGAATACGATACTACGAACAATCCCCATCCGGTTCCCTGGACTATCCTTCCTGCAAGTATGAAAAACATGGACGGAAAAATTGTCAGTATTCCTATTCCTGACGCCATAAGGAGAGAACCTGTTATCATTCCTTTCCTTGTACCTTTTGAGTGGAGAAAATAGTTGCTCCATGGTCTGCTGAATATGAGGGCCAGTTCAAAAACTATCCAGGCTATACCTATCTGTAACGGCTTATATCCGTCAAGGGAAAGTATCAGTGGATAAAGAAAAAATATAGTCATTGCTGTGTAAGCTGCTATGGTGCTTAAAAGAGCTTTAAGAAAATCGGCGGGTAACTTTTTGAATGCTGAGAACATTTAGATCCTCCAGATAGATTTTTACTTTTTGACCCTGTAGTATAGATAAGAATATAATGTACTTTCGGCACAAGAATATAATTCATGCAAATATTATTGAGGTGGTTTTTTAGATGTTCGAAAAACTGAAAAAAACTTTTGGGCTTGATCCAAATGATCGTGCCCTTAAGAGATACAGAAGCATTGTACAGCAAATCAATGATATCGAAACTGATATGCAGAAACTTTCGGATGAAGATCTTGCGGATAAGAGCCGCCTGTTCAGGGAAAGGATAAATAACGGAGAAACCCTCGATGAGCTTCTGCCTGAAGTGTTCGCCGCGGTCAGGGAAGTTTCCTGGAGAAAAATGGGTATGCGTCACTTTGATGTTCAGCTTATGGGAGGAATAGCTCTTCACGAGGCTAACATAGCCGAAATGAAAACAGGAGAGGGAAAAACTCTTGTCGCAACTCTTTCGGTAGTACTGAATGCTTTATCAGGAAAAGGTGTACATATAATTACGGTCAATGATTATCTGGCAAGGCGAGATGCAGAATGGATGTCTCCTATTTACCATTTTATGGGGCTTGATGTAGGTGTTATATATCCATCGATGTCTTCAGATGAAAGGTACAAGGCCTACAGGGCTGATGTTACTTATGGTACAAACAGTGAATTTGGTTTTGACTACCTGAGGGATAACATGGTTATGTCTGCTTCACAGATGGTTCAGAAGGGACATAATTTCTGCATCGTCGATGAGGTTGATTCCATACTCATAGATGAAGCTAGAACTCCGCTTATCATATCGGGTCCTTCAGATGACAGTCCCGAGTCTTATGTTACAGGAGACAGGCTTGCCAGACAGCTTAAAAGGGATGTAGATTTCGAGATCGACGAAAAGGAAAAGAGCATCAATTTTACGGAGGATGGTATTGCAAAATGTGAAAAGATCCTTAACAAGCCAGGCCTTTTTTCTGATGTTAATAATTCAGATCTTGCACATAATATAATCCAGGCAGTAAAAGCTCACGTTCTTTTCCAGAAAGATGTTCATTATGTGGTCAAGGAAGGCGAAATAGTCATAGTCGATGAATTCACTGGAAGACTAATGTTCGGCAGAAGGTATTCTGACGGTCTTCATCAGGCTATAGAGGCAAAAGAAAAAGTCAAGATAGGGAAAGAAAGTCAGACTCTTGCTACTATAACCCTGCAGAATTATTTCAGGATGTACACAAAACTTGCTGGTATGACCGGTACTGCCTATACAGAATCAGAAGAGTTTCATGATATTTACGGACTTGGTGTTGTGGTTATACCTACCAATGAACCAATGATAAGAGACGATCAGCCGGATGCTATCTACCGGACCAGGGATGAGAAGTTCTCAGCTGTTGCAGATGAGATCGAGGAGACATACAACAATGGTCAGCCTGTTCTTGTTGGAACTACGTCAATAGAGAATTCCGAAAGGGTCAGCAAGATACTCAAAGCCAGAAAAGTGCCTCATGATGTTCTAAATGCCAAGAACCATGAAAGGGAAGCTAACATTGTAGCCCAGGCCGGGAGGCTTGGTTCGATAACTGTTGCTACAAATATGGCCGGGCGAGGAACAGATATCATGCTCGGCGGTAACCCTGATTTTGTTGCAAGGGAAGAAATGGAAAAGTCGGGGTACACAGGAGATCCTCAAGAGCAGGATGATAGATATCGTGAAATTCGGAAAAAAATGCAGGATCAGTGCGAGTCTGAGAAAGAGAAGGTAAGGGAACTCGGAGGGCTCAAAATTATCGGTACCGAAAGACATGAAGCCCGAAGGATAGATAATCAGCTGCGTGGTAGATCAGGCAGACAGGGTGATCCAGGGTTAAGCAGGTTTTACCTTTCACTCGAGGACGATCTTCTAAGACTTTTCGGTTCGGAAAAGATCCAGGGTGTAATGAGTAAGCTGGGACTTGAGGATGGCGAAGCTATTGAACATGGGATGTTGTCCAAGGCTATCGAGTCTGCCCAGAAAAAAGTTGAAGAAATGCACTTTGATATAAGAAAACAGCTTCTTGCTTTTGATAATGTCATGAATCAGCAGAGAGAAGCCGTATATGCCGAGAGATCCGATATTCTAAACGATGAACACATCATTGACCATACCTGGGAAATTATTGATGGTGTTATAAGTGAATTAGGGGATACTTATTTCCCTGAGGGAGGAGAGGCGGATCCTGAAGGTGCATGTGCCAGGGTAAGGTCTCTTTTCGGTGCAGGAAGGGAATCTTTCCTCAAAGGCATTGACCACAGGGATGATGTTCTTGAGCCTCTTTCAGAGTTCAAAGAACATGTAAAAAATGGATTCTATAAAAAAGTTACCGATATGGAGTCTGACACGGCCGATGATCTTTTCAGGTTCATAGTTCTTCATACTCTTGATCACAACTGGAAAGACCATCTGCTGGCTATGGATGAACTGAGAAGGGGGATAGGGCTGAGAGCTATAGGTCAGAAAGATCCACTCCTCGAATACCAGTTTGAATCATACAATCTTTTCCAGGATATGATGGGAAGGGTCAGAACTGCTGTAACAGAACTTTCTATGAGGGTTTCCGTTGTTTCTGATACCCCGGTCCCTGAAAATGAAGGCAGAGGCGGAAAAACAGTAGAAAGTCGCCACATAGATCTGCCGTTCATGAAAAAGGGGGAAAAGGGAGAGATCCAGTCCAGGGAACAGAAGCATCAGCCGGTTAGAAAAGGGCCAAAGATAGGGCGTAATGACCCTTGCCCATGCGGAAGTGGGAAAAAATACAAGCATTGCTGTGGAAAGAATAAATAAGAGTGTTGAGAATAGATAATTTGAAGGGGGCAAAATTTGGGATGACCAGAATGGTAAGATTTTCCTGGAGTATTTTTTTACTGATAAATGTGTTAGTGCTTTTTAGTGCTGTTCCATTGTTCTCAATGGAACTTGACATAGCCAGGATAACACAGCAGGCACCATATTTTGATGCTTACCCGGGTACAAAGGGCATAGTATGGTACAGGAGTCTTGATTATTCACTGCTTCCTGACGGAAGAATGGAAAAGTCTGCTCAGTGGGTGATCCTGGCAAAAAAGGATATCCCGGAGAAATGGTTGAACTGGGTATTCACCTCCAGGCCGGGAGGAACTACTGAGGTTATAGAGGCAGGAGTATATGACCCGGGTACATCAAGACTCATAGCTCCTGTTATCCCCGAGTTTGAAGCTCTTGAAGACCTTGAGATCGCAAAATTGAGATTTCCTGTCCTGCAGGATGAGTTTATTATTCATCTTTCTACAAGACAACTGATCCCCTCAGGTTGCAGAATTAATGACATGGTCCATACCGGACTGGATGTCCCGGCGTGGGAACAGCTTGTAAGAGTAAAAGTTCCTGGGGGCTCTGATCTTTACTATACTTCGGAGGGAATAGATGATCCGGTTAAAAAGGATTTCGACGGATCTGATGTTTATGAATGGTCAATTGTAGGTGTTCCGGCCTGGGAAGGCAATTCTCTCCTCAAGGAGAACCGACCGTCACTTGTTTTCAGTCTCAGGAGGGGGACTTCTGCTTTTGCGGTCGATCTGAATTCCAATGCATCCTGCATTGTACCTCCGGTGCCAGGTCCTGTTCTTAAGGCCTCAAAGGGAAGTGACAGGATGGGTTCCCTTAAAGAGATAATTGGAATTGCAGAAGAAATTCCTGTCCTGGAAGGGCTTTCCTATGGAACTGTAAGGGACAGGATACCTGAGAAAGGCCCATGGACAATCTGGGAAAAGGCTTTTGTGCTTTCAGACTGGCTCCGGTTATCAGGCGCTGATGTAAGGTTATTATGGGCATCTCCAGCTGTAATTGGCAGCACGACACCGGAGACCATAAATCTTTTCAGCAATCCTGTACTGCGGATTTCACCAATTGGTAGTAAGGATTTTTACTACATTCCCGGTCAGTCATCACTTCCTGGAAACATGCCTCCGTCTTTGCGGGGTGTGAACCTCTACGAGGTTGATGGAGAAAAGGTTGTACTTAACAGGGTGCCTGGCGGAAGTCCCTCAGAAAATAGAATAGTGGCACGCTGGTATCTTGACCTCGACCAGGATGGAAGTATCCTTGGAAAGATAAAACTCCTTTCCCTGAATGGATGGAATGGAGTATTTTTTGGAAATAGCACTCCTGGAAATGTGGATCTGGGAAAATTTCTTTCAGAGGTTACAGGTTCTGTGATATCAGGAGATGTCTTGGTAAAGGATGTCAGGGAAGGCTACAGTATTGAGGCAGATATACAGTTACCACAGGCCATAATGAACGCAGGAAGGGCTCTTGTCCAGATCCCCGGCATAAAGATACCTCAGCTTAGAGCTTTGATGGAATATTCAAATGAACTGGAATTTAAATTTCCTTTTACAGTGAAAGAAAAATTCGAACTTTCTTATCCCGAAAATGCAGATATCCTCGTCCTGCCGGCTGAATCACGGAATTCTGATGGGCAGGTTTCCATTAACGAATCTCTGTCGGTCAATTCAAGGAAAAGGATAGTTCGGGGGGATCTTACTTTTATAGTTAAAGATCAGGAACTGGTACAGGCAGAAATTCCGTCTCTGCGTGATTCAATCAAAAAATGGGTATTATGGTCAGAAAAGACCCTACCCTTTAAATTTCAAATCTCGAAATAGGGGGTCTTTTTATATGCAGGTAGTCAGGGAAAAGATCAGATCTCTTCTTAGGGAATCTGTAAACAGGATCGCATCAGAAAATAATGTGGACCCGGCAGCGATACCCGAAATTCTTATAGAAAGGCCTAAATTCGATGATCAGGGTGATATGTCCACCAACATTGCCATGCAGGTCGCCGGCATCTTTAAAGATAATCCTCGGCGAATTGCGGAAAAGATAATATCGAATATTCACAAGGATGAGCATATAGAAAGAATGGAAGTTGCCGGTCCGGGATTTATAAACTTTTTTCTTACCAGTTTATGGATGAAGGATACAATTGGGCGTATCCTGAAAGAGAAAGAAAACTTCGGTAAACAGGATATTGGAAAGGGTAGGAAAGTTCAGGTAGAGTTTGTTTCTGCAAATCCCACCGGTCCACTGCATATCGGTCATGGCCGAGGCGCTGCTGTTGGAGATATCATATCCAATATCCTTTCTGTAACAGGATGGGATGTCAGCCGTGAATATTATGTTAATGATGCAGGTCTTCAAATGGATATTCTTGGCAAGTCCACTCAGGCAAGATATTTTGAGCTTTGCGGCAGAAAAGACAGAGCACCTTTTCCTGAAGATGGTTACAAGGGAAATTATATTTACGACATAGCAAAAGAAATTATCAATAGTGAAGGAGAAAGATTTTTAGATATTCAGCCTGAAGACAGTCTTGAGAAATTTACGGATTATGCAGCAGGCAGAATACTTGAGGGCATAAAAAAAGATCTTGAACGATTTGGTGTTAACTTTGACAGGTGGTTCTCTGAAAAATCTCTTTACGAACGTTCACTTGTTCCATCTACAGTATCATATCTGGAAAAACATCACTATGCTTACAGATCAGAAGGTGCTGTCTGGTTCAGGGCCACCATGTTCGACGATGAAAAAGACCGTGTCCTCATTAGAGGTAATGGCGTTCCGACTTATTTCGCTTCTGACGTTGCATACCACAAGGAAAAATATGATCGTGGTTTTGAGAGGGTCATAGATGTCTGGGGTGCTGATCATCATGGTTATATCCCAAGGCTGAAGGCGGCCATATCATCTCTTGAAAGGGATCCCGAGGCATTCGATGTTCTGCTCATACAGTTCGTCAATCTCCTCAGGGAGGGGGAGCAGATCGCGATGTCCACAAGGGCAGGCGAGTTTGTAACATTAAGTGATGTGGTTGATGAAGTTGGAGTAGACGCTACAAGGTATTACTTTGTAATGAGACGTAGCGACAGTCACCTTGATTTTGACCTTGAACTTGCAAAAAAAGCTTCTACGGACAACCCGGTTTTTTATGTTCAGTATGCTCATGCCCGCATCTGCAGTATCCTTTCCGAGGCCGCGGAAAGGAATGTAACGGTTCCCTCAGTCGAGGATCTTGATCCGAAAATACTCGGATCAGCGGAAGAAAAGAAACTTGTAACAACTCTGTCGGCTTTTTCTGACGAACTCAGGAAGGCTTCGGAGGAACTTGCTCCCCATATGCTCGTCAATTACGTTCATCAGCTTGCCGGGGATTTTCACTCTTTCTACAATGCTCACAGGATACTGGGAGAGAACAGGGATGTAGAGGGAGCCAGATTGCTTATTGCAGGGGCAGTAAAACAGATAATTGCTGAAAATCTGAAGATCCTTGGGATAAGTGCACCGGAGAGGATGTAATTTGCCAAGACTTAAGTGGGTTATATTTTTCTGTATCATTATTTTTATACTTTCTGTGACTGTTACTTCCTATATCAAAGAGATCAGGAAGATCTACCATTTGAGCAGTATACTGGACAGTAAAATGGATCATCTGGTTAAAAAGAGCAGGAAAATACAGGATTACAGAACAAAGATCGAATATTACAGTTCTCCTGAAGGTGTTGAACGTATGGCCAGGGAGGACTTTAACATGATGTACCCAGGTGAAAAGGTCTATCGGATCGTTGTAATATCAAAAGATGCCTTGTCTGAATGAACCATGTAGATTATAATGTTCCATCGTATGTCCCTGCCTCCATAAGGAGGCCAAAGACCACAGGGAGGAGGTGAATATCGTGCGACCATACGAAGTGATGATACTCATTAATCCGGATCTTGAAGATCCGAAAGAGGAAGTGGCAAGTATCGAAGAAGTCGTGCGCGGCCTTGGAGGTGAAGTAGCCAAGACCGATATCTGGGGGAAGAGGCGTTTAGCCTATCCCATGGATAAGCATACCGAAGGTTTCTACGCATTAATGAATACTCGAATCGATGAAGGAAAGATAACTGAACTTGAGAGACTGTTCAAGCTCAGAACAAGTATCTGGCGCCACATAATTGTCAGAACTGACGCAGAATAAGGGGAGTGTGAATATTGGCCAGAGGTTTTAATAAAGTTATCCTTATGGGCAATCTCACCAGGGATCCTGAAGTCCGTTACACTGTGGATAAGCGTACATGGGCCAGATTTACCCTGGCTGTGAGCAGGCAGTGGAAGAACAGCAAAGGAGAACTCCAGGAGAACACGGATTTTATTCAAGTCGTGGTCTGGGGTCCCCAGGCGGTCAATTGTGAGAGATACCTTTCCAAAGGGCGGCCCGCTCTTGTGGAAGGACGCATCCAGGTTCGCAATTATGAGGACAAATCCGGTAACCGGAGATTTATAACGGAAGTCGTAGCTCAGAACGTAACCTTCCTTGGTGGTAAAAAGGATGATTACCGCGGAGGCAGCAAGGGTAGCAGTGCGGATAATGATGATTTTGCCAGCATGAAGGAAAAAGGTTTTGGAGATGATGATTTCCCTCTTGATATTTCCGAGATGGATGAAAATGAAGGAAAAGAGGATGAGGAAGCTGACATCCCTTTTTAGTTTATACTCCCTTTTCAGAAAGGAGGAGCTCTGATGGCTTTTAAGCGCAGAAAAGGCGGCAAACGCCGACCAAAAGTATGTTCATACTGCGTAGAAAAAATTGACCACGTTGATTACAAGAACGTGGACAAACTTAAAAAATACATAACCGAACGTGGAAAGATCCTGCCGCGAAGGGTTTCGGGAAATTGTGCCAAGCATCAGCGCCAGGTTACTACTGCTATTAAGAGGGCAAGACATATGGCTCTTCTTCCTTACAGCGTTGATTGATCTTGAGGATTTAAGATAATATATAAACGGGGGAGTAGCTAATGCTTCTCCCCTTTGTTTTTTCTTTTCCGGCTAAAGGTTAGCATTTATGTCGTTTTACAACCAGAAGAACATATGATGAAAGGATAACTCGAAAATGACTTATACCAGAAGTCTAGTTGAATCTTCCCTGCTTGTCGGGCTTGCTGTCATTCTTTTTCTGGCCTCCCATTTTCTGCCTGTCATAGGAGTGGCGTTCTCATTTTTATGCCCTGCTCCGCTGGTTATCCTTGGATTAAGGCATGATCTCGGAAAATCTATTGTGGGTCTTGTCGCCGCATCTATACTGGTGATGATGATACTTGGCCCCGTAGGCTCAATATTCTTTACCCTGGGTTTTGGTTTTCTCGGGGTTGGACTGGGTTTTCTTGCCCGTAAATTTGAAGCCGCTGTAGACATAATGCTTTACGGGATATTGATATCACTTGGCAGTAAACTTTTACTCATGGTCATAGCCAGTAAGCTTACAGGAATAAATCCCTTTTCCCTTGAACCTGCTGAAATTAAAACTGTTATAGACAGGGTTTTCAGCTTCTATTCATCAAGCGGAATGTCCGGAAGTAACCTTGAGGAGGTAAAAGAGCAGCTGACCCAGACACTTAAACTGATACCCCTGATCTTTCCTGCAATACTTACAATGGCATCTGCAGTAGACTGCTATCTAAGTTATGCTGTAAGCAGGATAGTTCTTAAAAGGACAAGTTCAATTGTACTGCCGGCACTGCCAGCTTTTACCAACTGGCGTTTCCCGAAGAGCATTTTCTGGGCGCTGATCGTCTCTATAGTCCTTACTATGGCAGGAATGAGTGGAGAAGAGTGGAATATATGGATAAAAACAGGTACCAATCTAAGACTGCTTGTTAATGTTCTCTTTCTTCTCCAGGGGATGTCTCTATGCTGGTTTTTTATGACAAAAAAAAGTTTGAACATTATCGTCAAAGTTATTATTATTTCTTTAATATTATTTATACCGATAATTTCTCAAGTTATTATTCTCTTGGGTATAATAGACATGTGGTTTGATCTAAGATCCCGAAAAGGGAGGTTTCGTTAATGAAAGTGATTTTAAATGAAAAAGTCAAAAAGCTGGGAGAAAAGGGTGACCTTGTAGAGGCTTCTGACGGTTACGCAAGAAACTTTCTTATTCCCAGAGGTCTTGCCGAAGAGGCCACTCCTGCAAGACTTAAAGAGTGGAAAGAGAAGCAGAGGTCGCACGAGAAAAAAATGGAACATGAAGAGCAGGCTGCTGAATCAAAAAAACGACACCTGCAGGATAAAAAGGTAGTGGTTAATGCTTCCACAGGGGATAGTGGAAAACTTTTCGGAAGTATAACAAGTGCTCAGGTTGCCAAAGCTCTTAAGGAACAGTTTGACATGCCTGTAGAAAAGAAGAATATCAAACTTCCGGAGACCATAAGAAAAACAGGTGCTTATGTTTTTCAGGTAAAACTTTACCCTGGTATTGAAGCTACGATGACCCTTTCAGTCGAGGGAGAATAATGCCCGATCAGAAGATCCTTGACAGGATCGTTCCTCACAGTCTTGAAGCTGAGAGATCAGTACTCGGCGCCTGCGTGTTGGACAGGGAAGCCCTCAATGAAGTTATGGAAGTTCTCGAGTCAGAACATTTTTATGACCTGAATCATCGGGCAGTATTTGAGGTAATATGGGAAATGTCCACTCTGGACAAACCCGTGGATCCCCTGACCCTGATGGAAGAACTTTCCCGCAGGGGTATTTCAGAAAAAATAGGAGGTCAGGCCTTTATTGCCGGCCTCATTGATGCTGTTCCTACTACCGCAAATGTTGTATATCATGCAGGTATAGTAAAAGACAAGGCTATACACAGAAGGCTGATCCAGGCGGGAAATGCCCTTGTAAGGCTTGGATATTCTGAAGACAGGGAAGTAAGGGAGATACTTGAAGAGGCAGAACAATCTGTCTTTGCTATTTCCCAGGAAAGGAACAGGCAGACGTATCGTGCCATTGCCGACGTTCTTCCTCCAGCTTTCCAGAAGATAGAGGAACAGTATCACAGTTCCGAACAGGAAGTTTCTGGTATACAGACACCTTTTTCAGATTTCAACCGATTGACTGGAGGGTTCCAGCCGGGCAGCCTCAATATCATTGCAGCCAGACCTTCGATGGGTAAGACTGCGCTCGCTATAAACTTTGCGCAGTATCTTGGAATAAAAGACAAGCCAAGGCCCGTTCTTATATTCAGTCTTGAAATGAGTGCTGAACAACTGGTTCAGAGGATGCTGGGCTCTGAGGCCATGGTAAACATCCATGATCTCAGAACAGGTAATATTGCTGATCAGGATTGGGATCACCTTACGAATGGTGCGGGCAGGTTATCAAGAGCACCGATCTATATTGACGACAGTTCCATGCTCTCTACCCTGGAATTCAGGGCTCGATGCCGTCGTTTCAAGGCCAAGCATCAGGGACTCGGGCTCGTGGTGGTAGATTATCTCCAGCTTATGAATTTTCACCGCCGCATTGACAGTAAACAGCAGGAAGTTGCCGAGATCTCAAGATCTCTCAAGGGAGTAGCAAGGGAAGTAGATGTGCCCGTTATAGCTTTGTCACAGTTGTCACGAGCAGTAGAACAGCGTAATGACAAGAGGCCGCAGCTTTCTGATCTGCGTGACAGCGGTGCTATAGAGCAGGATGCTGATATGGTTCTTCTGCTTTACAGGGATGGTTACTATAATCCTGATCCAGAAAATGATGACAGTTCAGAGATAATTATTGCTAAACACCGTAATGGTCCTACAGGGGTCATAAATCTTATCTTCAGAAAAGAATATACAAGGTTCGAATCTGCTCTGAGTGGCCATTATCAAGGCAGTTAGTTAAGGATCCACATGCTGTTCATCCTTACCATGGAGGATAGGTCATGCTTGATGCCGGGAAATTTTTCAGAAAAAAAGAAGATTTATCTACGGTCTCGGATTCTCCCATTCATATACAGGGGGGCAGTATCCTTGAGATCCCCCTTTCTTCAATAAGTCCCAACCCTTCCCAACCCAGAAAGAATTTTGACAGGGAGGCATTGGAAGAACTCTGCTCATCTATAAAGCAGATCGGGATAATCCAGCCTGTCCTTGTTAAACCAGCTGATAAGGGCTATGAACTTATTGTTGGTGAGAGACGATTCAGGGCTGCTCAGATGGCGGGTTTCGAGACCATACCAGCCATGGTAACAGAGACAGATGCTCTTGATCAGCAGATCCTTGCACTGGTTGAAAATATCCACAGGAGTGACCTTACCTCAATAGAGGAAGCCTTTTCCCTCAGTCAGATACTTTACAGAACAGGACTTACCCAGTCCGAGCTCGCCGAGAAACTGGGCAGGTCACAGTCATCAATAGCCAATAAATTGCGTCTTCTGAAACTTGATGACGGAGTAAAAAAATTGCTAATGGAAAGAAAAATTGGAGAAAGACAGGCAAGGGCTCTTGTTTCTCTGCCTGGAGATGAACAGCTATCATTTGCTCAAAGGGCTATTAAAGACGACATGAGTGCAGGAGAGATCGAGAAAGCCGTAAAAAGGGTCCTCAGGGAACTTGCTCCAGGGAAAAGAGTCATAAAGAACCCGGATAAGAAAAACGATAGTTCAGGAATAGTTTTTACCGGACCGGATGGCCCTACAGGAGAGCTTCTTGATCAGATCTCGTCTATTGTCGAAAAAGGAAGGGCTAAAGGGGTTCCTGTTATGATGAAGGTCAGAGAGCTTGCCAGGAACGAACTAATGGTAGAAATAAAGGTCGATTTCAAGGAATAAAGTTTATCTTTCCCCCAAATCTATCCTGAAAGGAACGATCTGATTTGTTATTTTTTAAGAAAAGTCGGAACTCATCCCTGGTTGAAAAAGAAAAACAGAAAGTCGGTGTGGGAGATCTTGATAAGCCTCTTGTTCCGGAAAATCTTTTTTTTGTTCTTATAATAATTTCTCTTGCCTTTCCAAACATTATTTTTTCAGGGCCTTTCTGGTTCCAGACACTCCACTTGATGAAGTGGTTCACCGCAATGGTCCCCATTGCAGTCCTGTCATTATTTGCGGGAGTACGCCTTTTCCTGAAGGGGCAGAAGGGTACCGGTTTTAAAATTGATATTTTTGGCTGGATATGGCTTTTTCTTCTTTTGTATGTGACAGCACAGCCCCTCTGGACAGAGCTTAGTTCTGTTCCTACATATCTGAGAGAATGGTTTTTCTTCGCATCTCTGTGGGCATGTTATGTACTTTGTTATAACAGCTTCAGCGGTAAATGGTTAGTTACTCTTATAAGACTCGCTTCACTTACAGCTGTATTGAATGTTATCTTTGCGGAGTTACAGGTTCGTGATCTTCAGGGGATCTTTCCTTTTATACTTCCAACCCCAGGTCATTACATTGGAAATACCGGTCAGCAGAATATGTTTGGTTTCTGGCTTGCTATATGCGGTCTTAATTGTGTTTTTCTGAATGTCCTGAAGGGTTTTAGAAATGGAGCCGGAGGCATAGCGGAAAAACTGTTTTCATTATCCAACCTGTTTTTCCTTTTCGTTATTGGTTGGGGCATATGGTGCAGTACCAGCAGGTCAGCCATCCTCTCACTCTTTGCCGGCCTTATTTTCCTTTTCATTATCCTTATAGTAAAAGCGGACAGGAAATATCTGAAAAGATTTGGTGTTGCTTTTATTGTTCTCATGATAGCTCTCACTTCAAGTGTGATACTTAACCATGACAGAATGGACAGGATGCTCTCCAAAACGGTAGATGTTTTCAAGAATTACAGGACCATTGGAAGCAGAGACAGTATATGGGCAACATCCTGGACGATGTTCACATCAAACCCTGTAAGGGGTGTAGGTCTGGGGCAGTACAAGTGGAACTACCTGGAAGCTCAGAAAAAAATGCTTGCATCCAACCCGGAAAAGGACTGGAAATATACTTACTGGGCTCACAACGAGTATCTTCAGTGGTTTTGTGAGGCTGGTATTATCCCGGGAATTATACTGCTTTTGCTGGCTATCTGGTGGTTGTGGAGATTTTTCAGACATCTTGTTCAGAAAAAACAACTCAGCATGGAAGCTATGTGGGCTTGTTCAATGCTTGCCCTGATATGGTTCAACGCTATATGGACCCGCCCATTTCATCGTATAGAGGATGCTCTATGGATGGCTTTTGCCTTTGCCCTTGCAAACAGGGAGATACTGCCCCTTGAAAAGGCATGGACCAGAGTCAGGAGGCCTTTTCTCTACAAGGCATTGGGACTCCTGCTTGCTCTTTGCAGTATTGCCGGTCTTTTATATCTTGGCAATGGTATGGCAGGTGATCTCAAGATAAGAAAAGGGGTCCAGTCGCATAATGGATTTGTTCAGAGACGTTTTCTCGAGCAGGCTTCGGAGCACTTGATGGTTCAGGATATTGCAGAAAAACAACTTGCGTATCATTATCTTGCCCTTGGAAAGGCTTCTAAAAACCCGGAACATATTGCAGAGGGCATAAACAGACTCTACAATCATTTTCAGAGAGAGCCACATTCCAAGGAATTGAAGAACCTCCTTGATCTCACGCTTAAGATAGGCAGGAGGGATCTGGCAGAGGAAATAGCGTCATATCTAAAGCCTGGTTCTTACAAAATACGAGTTCGGCCGCAGAGTCCCTGATTCGTTCAGTCCGGGGGAGGCCCTTAAATTGAGGACAGACAGGAAAGCTTTTACACTCGTAGAGGTGTTGATAACAGTCTCTCTTATAGGTGTTATTATGGCTGGCGCAGTTGCTCCTCTTGTGCTTATGGTGAACAGCCTTAACCAGGTAGAATCTGATTATTCCAGGGAAACAGCTTTGCACAGGACTATTTCCCTTATCTTCAGGGATCTACGGTCAAAATGTGCCAGTCCTTCTGGTGTATCAGCTATTCTCAAAAGGAGGGACATTCCGGGAGATATAAGAAGGGATATCCTTCTATTCTGGACTTGTAACCCTTCAGGATATTCTTCGGGTGCTGGTACTATCGTTTACATGATCCATGAAGGGAACTGGGGAGAAAAAGCTGGATCGTCACTTTACAGATGGTTTATTCCATCTGTTCTCCCGGATGAAGTAAATTACGAGGATCTTGGAATTGATTCTCAAAATTCTCAGCTTCTGCTGCCAGATGTAGGAAATATTGCCTTTTCAGCATGGGATGGTTCCGTCTGGTCTGATTCATATCAGGGGATCATACCTGCAGCGGTAAGAGTATCGATCAAGCGGAATAATGAGGAGTTGACGTTGCTTGAATGGATCCCGAGATAAGTCCGGAAGGAAAGGCGGTTTTGTGCTTGTTTCCATTCTTCTTGTGATGACATTGCTTATTGCAGGGGCCACAGGCTACGCATGGTTCGCCAGGAACCAGCTTGAATTTATTTCAAGAGAGAAGTTCGATGTCAAAGCGAGGGGCATTTCATATGCTGCGGTATTGCAAATCGCTAAAGGTTTGCAGTATGATGATAATGCCTACGATTCATTTCTCGAACCCTGGTTCGGAACCCAGTTAATACCTGTACCCGAGCTGGGAATATTGAAAATTGATATAATACCCATGGACGGGAAGATCCCGATCAACGAGCTTTTTTTGCCGGATGGAGAGACGTTGAGGAGAGAAATGGCCTATTCATGGGATGAGATCTGGGATATATATGAAGATAGCAGGCTGGGTACTGTCCTTCTGGATTTCCTTGACAGAAACACCAGGCCCAGGCTTGGAGGCGAAGAAAGGGATTACTTTCCAAACCGTGATCTTGCAGATATATCCGAGATAAGACTGCTTGAATCCATTCCGGAAGAGATATTTGCTTCAACTCCTTTGACTCCTGCACTTGGTGATCTTATTACAGTTTCAGGTTCTGGAAAGATCAATCTCAATATAGCTTCTTTCGCGGTACTCAGACTTATTGACGGAGTCAATGAAACAGCTGCACTTGAAATAATTGAAGAAAGGCAGAAAGAACCATTCAAATCAATAGAGGAAGTTCAGAGAAGGGTTCCTTCTCTTGATGAAGGTGCAATTCCCAGGATCATGAACCTTCTGGGTTTCAAAAGCAGTTATTTCAGGATAAATGTGGAGGTACGATCTGTTCCCGATCAGGACTTTAAATATTATTCAGCCGTATTACATAAGGATGGTGCTCGCTGCACTATAGCAAAATGGGAGGAGAATTAGGATAATGCCAGGCAAAGAACAAGGTATTTTTCTTCAGACCGAAAATAAAAAAACTGCATTATCATCCAGAAGCGAGATAGCAGGTGTCAACGCACTTTTGAGAAAAGGTGATTCCTTTGTGCTGGGTATTTACAAAACCCTTTCCCTGCAGGAATTTTCCTACCCCTTTTCAGATACATTGCAGATACGAGAAGCACTTAATCTGAAAATACTTCCTTTTTCTTCGGCATCTGGAGGTATTGAAGTCTTTCCTACGATCACTTCCAGAGATGGTAAGTCAGCAAATGGAGTGGCATGGTTCGTTTCGAGAGACGAACTTGACAAGTTTGAGAACTCTGGAAGCAGAAAAGGGGGCAGGAATATCTATCTTCCCTTACCTGTTATCTTTTCTTCCATGTTTGATAATTCTGGTGTGGGTATATGGGCTGACAGTGAAAACATTTGTGCCATGATATTCAGGGATGGAGGAGTACCTGCATTTTACGGATGGAAGTCGAGAAACAAGACGACTCCTGATGAATATTTCAGTTGGCTTGTTGATTTAGCAGGATCTTCTGGTATTGAAATAAATGATAAATTAATTATAGATTCAGAAAAAGATCCTGAATACAGTGACAAGATAATCGAAATGCTGCTTAAATTCACTGAAGGGTCGTCTCTCTCCGGAGAGGTGAATCTATCAAGGTCAGAACTGGACACGGAATTATACATAGAGAGATTGTTCAGGATCGCGGGAAAGATGGCAATGCTGTTTATTGTCACAGGTGCTATACTTCTTGGTACCTCCATTTTTCGTTACTATACTTTTGCATCGACTACCGATTGGCTTGATGAAAGAAGCGAACAGATATATCGGGAAGTTTTTGACCCATCCGGCCGTATCGTTGATCCTTTAAGCCAGGCAAAAGGTAAGATCCGGGCCCTGACAACAGAAGATAGTGGGATGAAGATCGATAAGATACTCGGGATACTGGGTAGATCTTCAGATGAACTTGGGAAGTCAAAGATAACACTTGATGTGCTTCGTTACAACGGTGACAATATTGATATAAACGGATCAACCATGGATATGACTTCGGTTCAGAAATTCCAGGAGATACTTCGCAAACATGGTATTGAGCCTCAGATCGGTGATATCCAGCAGATCCCTGGCGGGGGTCTCAGGTTCACCATGGCAATAGGGTGGTAGATCATGAAAATGTTCAGTGATCCAGGAAGGTTCAGATCTTTTTTCTCAGGTGTTCCCGGAGTGAAGAAGACTCTGTTTTATTTTATAGCCGTTATCGTTATATGGACTGCCTTTTTTGCCATTTGGGGTAGAACCGGGGATCTTGAGGCAAGGCTGGATCTGAAGGAAAATCGTTTTGATCAATTGCTTGCACTTGTCGAGGATTACAGGCTGGCTTCAGGTGAAAGGAAAGAAGGTTCAATAAATACAGGCTCAGGGAAGGAGCCTGTCCAGATAATTTCCGATCTTTTAGGCCAGCTTGAGATAAGGGATAAACTGGTACAGCTTTCTATGACAGGAAACGGAATCAACCTGCAATTGAAGGATCTTTATGTTGAAGATCTCGCTAATCTGGTTGAAAATCTGGAGAAGAACGGGTTAAAAATAGATTCTGCAGAGATAAAAGCTCTTTCAGCTTCTGGGGGTCGTGTTCTTGATATGTCCCTGATCGTGGTGACAGGATAATGAAAAAATACCTTAAAACTGCTTTCTTGGTGATTGTTTTTTTTATAGTCCTTATTTTTTCGGGATGGTGGTTTTTCCCATGGGTTAACACGGGAGAATATGTTGCTTCCCATGTAAGTCAGACACTTCGCCAGAATGGGATCCTCGCTGAATGGGACAATGTAACATCCAGAGGAAGGATCAGCCCTGTTATTTCCTTTAATAATGTTAAAGTGAATTCTTTTGCCGGCAGATTATCTTTTCAACATGTAAAGATCAAGCCCAGGGCTTTGGTTTCACTTACAGGGATGGGTCTGGTTTTCAATATTAGTTTTCCCGAAAGCCTTTTAAGAACTTCCCTTGTTGAGCAGCAGGATCTTGAGATCAAAGGGTCCCTTGATCTGAGAGCTGGTCTCAACACTATTGATATAGAACAAGTATCAGTTACTGGTGACATCGGCATTAAAGGAGATCTTTCCATTGATCCTGATAAGCGGAAGTTCTCTTATGCTGATATTGATATTGAAGTTCCTGAACAGATGGACAGTATGTTCTATTCACTTGGCGGTTTCCTCCCGATCAACAGGATATCTTCGGGTCAATGGGAACTTTCAACAGGGAGTGATAATTGATGCCCGGATTTCCAAAAAAGGGTTTTTTCTCCTGGTTTAAAAGTGATCTTCTGAAAAGGGGAATTCTGGATATTCCCGTTAAATCTTTAAGGATGTCCGTTCCATTCATTGTTGTAATTCTTTTAGGTGTATCAGTGGGTTTTTCTGCAGATGTATTACTGCATGCTGTTCTTGTCCGTAATAATATGGAAACAAGAGCCGAGTTGGCTGTGGATGCTGACCGACGGATCCTGGATAGGAGTGTTACCGACACAGGGCTTCCCTCATTAAAAGATTTTGTAAGAGCCAATCCTTTCAGTGCCATGACAAGAAAAAAGGAGGAGCCGGTGGAGACAAGGGTCAGCGAGGCACCTGTGGCCGGGATAGATGATATGGTCCTTGTAGGAACACTCCCGGGCATAGGCGTAAGAATAAAGTACATGGATAATGAACTTTTCCTTCTTTCAGGGCAATCCTATGGTGGATACAGGCTGGATGAAGTAAGATCAGGTCTTGCTATCTTTTCAAAAAATGAAGAAAAGTATTTTCTCCCCTTGCTTTTTTCAGAGAGTTCGAAAGGGAATTCACCAAATGTATCCAGAAATACCTCTCCGAACAGGAGTAACAATAATTCCGGGTCTGTTGCCAGGCAATATGAAGTTTCAGCTCCGGAAAATGGCAAATCCGGGGAAGTACCGAGAGAGCTTGTAAACAAGCTGCTTATGAACCCCTTTGATGAGCTTAAAAAAGTCAGACTTAGAGCGAAGTTTGATAATGAGGATCCTTTAGGGATGCAGGTCCAGTGGATAGCCAAGGACAGCCTTTTAAAGGAACTTGGAGTTCAGAAGGGTGACATCGTCCGTTCAGTTAATGGTATTCCAATGACAAATATGGGAGATATTTCCAATGCCATAAATTCTCTGATGGGTGGTACCAATTTTGATGTAGAAGTACTCAGAGATGGTAAATCAGTACCATTAACCTATGTAGTCAGGTGAGTAAAATGAAAAAAAAAGGAGCGTTTACACTGATCGAGGTCCTTATTGCCGTAGTTATACTGGGACTTGCCGGAGCTGCATCCATTAAGCTTGTGACCATGTCCCACAGGACTCTTGAGGAAGTAAGAGTTCAACGCGAACTTATCTCAAAAGGAAAGGAACTCCAGTTCTCTGCTATAAGGGGTGTCCTTACTGACAGTGGGGAAGAAGAGGGATTTTCATGGGAATTGAGGAAACATTCAATACCGGTTCTCGAAGGTCAATGGACAGTTAACTACAGGACTCTTGACCTTTCATTCAAGGAAAGGCACCTATTACTTTATCAACCGTAATCGGGAAAGCGAGGTTTTCTTATGAAATTGCCCAGGATAGCTATTTTAATTCTTGTTTTTATATTTATCGCCGGTATAACTCCGGCTGTTGCCCAGGAGGGAAAGAATCTCCAGGATGAAGAGAACCTTGTCGAAGCTGCAAGGATAATGCGGGATTCCGGCAGGGCACAGTTTAATTTTTCTGATATTGAAATAGTTACTTTCATTCATTTCATGTCAGAACTTCTGAACGAGAACATAATCGTTCCTCCTTCTGTCAAAGGGAATATCTCGGTTCTTTCGCCACATTCAGTTTCCATTGACCAGGCAAGACAGATAATGCTCTCGGTTCTTGAAATGAATGGTCTGACTATCCATCAAATGGGTGATTACAGTAAGGTCATGTCCATGAAGGAAGGGGCTGCTCCGGAGAACATTATCAGGAAAGGCAGAACTGGTCCGGGTATAGGAGAGCAGATGGTAGCCCAGGTTGTTCCTCTCCATTACGTTACATCGGATTTTATAGCGAATGCGGTTAAAGAGGCCTCAGGGAAAGCAGTCGGTATATTTCCTGTAGGAACAGGCAATGAGATCCTGCTCACCGGAAGAGCAGTTGATGTAAACAGGTCGATAAGTCTTGTACAGACCCTTGATGTGGCCGGAAGTATAAGGACAACAGAGTCAGTTCCGCTCGATCATGCTTCAGCGAGAGTCCTTGCATCCCATCTTTCCACTCTTGCCAAGGATAAGTCAGGACCGCTGGCCAACATTGTTGCACTTGCCGATGAATCAAGCAGCCAGGTCATCCTTGTGGGAGAAAGGGATACCCTGAAGGAGGCAAAGAAGCTTTTAGTTTCTCTCGATGTCCCTGCAAGGGGAGGGGATTTCCACGTTTACAGGCTTAAGAATGCCGATGCAGAGAAAGTGGCGGAGCAGTTGAGCCAGATACTTGCAGTTGCCGCACGGATTGGCCCCTCTCAGAAGGAGGGGGAGACCCCTACTACAGTTGTTGCTGATGTGCCGACCAACAGCCTTGTTTTTGCTGCACAGCCAAGTCAGTTCCAGTCGATCATCGATATAATTGAAAAAATAGATATTCAACCCAGACAGGTTATGCTCAGAGGCATGATAGCTGAGGTTAACCTTACCAAGCTTGATAATGCAGGGATCGACTGGGCCACATGGGGAGGAACTATCGAGGACAACCTTGTCATAGCTGCCGAGGCGGAGCTTGGCGACAAGACCATTTCGCCCACGGTACTGGAATATTTCAGGGATCTGACCAGGAGAGAAGAAACTAAGATCATTGATGATGAGCAAGTAAAAGTTATCAATTATGATGACAGAGGGCTCCTTTATGCCTATGTGAGCCTTCTGAACAAGTTCGATGCTATCAATGTCCTATCCATGCCCAGGATACTCTGTACGGACAATATGGAGAGTGAACTTCAGGTGGGACAGGTTATACCTCAGCTCAGCTCAAAGACTTCGGATATTACAAATCCCAACTCTGTCCAGAACAGCTATGAATACAAAGATACAGGACTTATTTTAAAGGTTACGCCGCACATAAGGAGCGGTAATCTTGTTTCACTTGAGATCGATCAGACCACTGAAGATGTCCTTACAGCTATGACAACTGACACTCCTGTCACGGCAAAGAGAAAGATCCAGACAACTGTCCAGGTTGAGGATAGTAAGACGGTTATACTTGGAGGGCTTATAAAGGAAGCTGAAAAATCACTTAAACGGAGAGTACCGGGCCTTTCATATATCCCATTGCTGGGCAATCTGTTCACCCGGTCTGTTAAACAGACCGAAAAGGTGGAACTTATGGTATTTCTGACACCCTACATACTTGAAAAGCCCTCCGATGCTGACAAATTCACAAAGGATATTGTAATATCAGGAGATCATGGGCTGGGTGAGGCTGAAAGAAGCCTGCAGGAAAGGTTCGAGAGAGAATATCAGAAAGTTGTCGAAAGAGAAGGTAAATAGGAATAGTTCAATTAACAATAAACTATCTGTCAAAATTACAGAAAAAGGGTGTTGAACTTTGCCTCAGGGACAGAAAGCCGGAAAAAAGACTGAAATAATTGAAGAAAAAGGATCCAGGCTTCCTGCTGTACAGGTTATTGCTGATCTGATACCTGTCTCTATAAGTCTGGACACTTTAAGACAGCTTAAAATTCTTCCAGTGAGAAAAGAGGATGAAACGATCATAGTTGCAGCATCCTGCTATTCTCTTTTCCCCAATGCGCAGATACTTGGCGCCGCAATGGGATATCCAGTTGAACTGGAGATCCATCGTGAGGAGACCATATTGAATGTCCTGAATTCTCTTTATGATGTCAAGGCTGGTGTAACAGATGACAATATCCAGGCTATGGAAGGCATTGATGATATTGATGATCTGGCCAGAGAGGATGTTTTGTCTGATTCTGTCGACGTTCCGGTTATTAAACTTGTAAACGGTCTCATTCTTGATGCTGTGAGACATCGGGTCACTGACATACATATTGAACCTTATGAGGGACATGTTCAGGTAAGATTCAGGGTAGACGGTGTACTTAATGACAGGCTGCGATTACCCAGAACTCACCAGGCTCCTCTAACCAGCAGAATAAAGGTAATGGCGCGTATGGATATTGCCGAACACCTGGTGCCTCAGGATGGACGTATTGGAATAACCATAGGTGAAAAGGAAGTTGATATCAGGGTAAGTGTTGTTCCAACACAGCATGGAGAAAGAATTGCATTGCGAATTCTTGATAAAAATCGTGGTCTTCTTACCCTTGAGGATCTTGGCATGTCCTCACAGGAAAGAACTGCAATGGAAAGACTTATTCGTGAACCCAATGGTATGATCCTTTTTACTGGACCTACAGGTTCCGGTAAGACTACTACAATGTATGCTATCCTGCAGGCTCTCTCTTCACCTGATGTCAATCTTATTACTGTTGAGGATCCTATTGAATATGATCTTCCGGGAGTGGGGCAGATCCAGGTCAACGTAAAAGCAGGAATGACTTTTTCTTCTGCTCTCCGGTCGATCCTAAGACAGGACCCGGATATTATCATGATAGGGGAAATGAGGGATTATGACACTGCTCACATAGGCGTGCAGGCATCATTGACGGGCCATCTCGTTCTTTCCACGCTCCATACCAATGATTCGGTAAGTGCAGTTGTCAGGCTTATAGATATGGGAATAGAACCTTATCTTGCTGCGGGTTCTCTGGTTGGTTCAGTCGCTCAAAGGCTGGTAAGACGGATATGCCCTGAATGTATCGAGCCGGTCTCCCCTCCTGTAATTATGAAAGAACAGGGGATAGAGACAGCCTATCGCGGACGGGGATGTGAACATTGCAATTATACCGGTTTTAAAGACAGAGTTGGTCTTTATGAGCAGTTTATTGCCGATGAAGAGATAGTTGCGGCAATATCGGGTTCATGTACGGCAGCGGATCTCAGGCAAATGGCAAAACGCAAGGGTTTCAGAACTCTATGGGAAATAGGTCTTGAAAAGGTTAAAGACGGGATAACTTCTCCCGAAGAACTTATAAGGGTAACCGGGGAAGACTGATAATGTCCCGTTATTCTTACAAAGCTTATGATTCTCAGAGCAAGGTCCATAAAGGATTTGTCGAAGCCGCTTCAGCGGCTTCTGCAATAGATCAGCTTGAAAACAAAGGGTTGGTAGTAGTTGACGTTCTCGAAACACGGGGGGGAAAAAAGATCAGCAGAATGGGCAAGTCTCTCAAGCTTGAGGACCAGGCTGACTTTTGCAGGAATGTTTCTTCCTATCTTAAAAGTGGCCTTCATCTTGCTGATTCCCTCAGAGTCCTTTCAAGACAGTCTCAGGGAAGAAGGACTGGTGAGATATATTCCCGACTTCTCGAAGAAGTTGAGGGAGGAAAGAGTTTTGCTTCTGCTATAACTGGTATAGGTCTTTTCCGTGAAAGTGTTACGGGAGTGATAGAATCAGGTGAAAAAAGCGGCAATCTTATACGTGTTCTGGATCAGCTGGCAGAGCAGCTCAGAGTTGAAGTAACTCTTCACAGAAAGGTCAGATCGGCCCTGACCTACCCATTGGTAATGAGCCTGATCGGTATCGGTGTGGTAGTGTTTCTGCTGACTTATGTTGTCCCAAGGCTTTCATCCCTCTTTGAGGATCTTGGTCAATCTCTTCCAATTCCAACAAAAATTCTTATTTTTATCTCATCATGGGTCAAAGTCCTTTTTGTTCCGGGAATTATAGTTTTTCTGATCCTGCTTTATATATACAGAAAAAAAGGCAGAAAGGGTTTACCTTTTTTTCGCAGGATAAGGGAAAAAATTACAATGGCTCTTGTTTGTTCTCATGTTTCCACTTTGCTTGATTCAGGTATTCCCCTCGTGCAGGCGCTAAAAATGTCCTCAACCATGGATACGATCCCTGAAAGATGGCTCAGGGTTGCGGAACATGTCAAAGGCGGTTATAGATTTGACAGAGCTATGGAGAAGGAGGGGTCTTTCCCTGATGATATGGTTTACATAATCAGGGTAGGTGAAATGGGAGGAGATCTCCCTGGATCTCTACGGAGAATATCTGAAAACTACTGGGAAATAAGCAGGAACAACATGGAAAGACTGACGAATCTCATCGAACCGTTAATGGTATTGTTTCTTGGCCTGATCGTTGGTTTTGTAGTTATTTCCATATTACTTCCTATTTTTGATCTGTCGAGTCTTGTAAGATAATAGGGTTATAAGTCGAATAAGTAAATTTATCTACACAATTAACAAGAACCGTCTGGAGGTGTTTGATGAATGGTTAAAAAATACAATAATGGTAGAAGAAAAGGTTTTACTCTTGTAGAAATACTTGTGGTAGTTGTTGTTCTGGGTCTTCTTGCATCTCTTGTCGTTCCAAGAATAGTTGGCCGAGGGGAGGAGGCGAAACGAACAGCTACACTTGTACAGATAAGGGAGATAGAACAGGCACTTGATCTTTTCAAGCTTGACAATGGTTTTTACCCAACCACAGAACAGGGTCTTGAGGCATTGGTTGAAAAGCCCGGGATATCACCTGAGCCAAGAAAATACCGGGAAAACGGTTATATGAAAAAAATGCCGTTTGATCCCTGGGGTAATGAATATATTTATCGCTGTCCTGGAGATCACGGTGAGTATGATATATTTTCTCCCGGTCCGGATGGTGAAGAAGGCGGGGAAGGAGATAACTCAGATATAACGAGTTGGGAATGAGACATTTGAGAACAAATGCCGAAAGAGGGTTTACCCTTGTAGAAATACTCGTTGTTGTCACATTGCTTTCATTGCTTGCTTTTATTTCTTTTCCCCGAATATCATCCAGATTTGCTCAGACAGAACTTCTTCTCCAGAGAAGTGTGAACAGGCTGATCGCAGAAGTTCCGAACAGTTCGGGATTACGCCTGTCAGTTGGGCAGAATGGGAAGATGTTTGCTCAACAGCGGATCATGGACGAAGAAGGTAAGCCTGTCTGGGAAACATTAAGCCTGAAATGGCTGGAGTTCAGGGGGCAATGGAAAGTTCAGCCGGAACACTGTTACTTTTATTCTGATGGCACCTGTTCACCCTGGTCTCTTGAGTATGATACAGGTAATGATAATGTTGAAAAATTCTTTATTACAGTTACAGGAACAGTGTACAGGAGTTCATCTTTGAACTGATCTCCTGTACATTGTTCCTGTTCAACAAATATATCAGGATATCTGGAGTAATTCCCGATATCTTGGGTATGGCCATATATCATGGGCTATTAGCTGTTCACTCTTGTCACAGATACTGCGGACCTTTTCAAAAAGAGGTAATGCATCCTCTGTAAGAAGTCTTGCTCTTTCTTCGAGATCCATTTCCTGTGTAGTTCTGCGGACCTGATCAAGCTTTTCAATTGAATCGATGAGCTCGGATTTCAGGGAGCCCAGGCGGGCAAGATGTTTACCCCACGATTCTGTCTCTACTGTATTTACATCTTCAAGTGCCGAGAGAGAGTCTTTTTCAAGTATCATTTGCCTTGAAATAGCAGGAAGCACCCCTTCCCATACCATTGAATTCAATACGCTCATCTCAATATCCAGAGTATTTACATACTGTTCCAGTCTGATCCCGTAATAGGCAGTAATTTCCCTGTCTGTCATTATGCCCAGCTTTGAAAAGAGGTTCCGGTGTTCAGGGATGAGATAAAGATCGAGTGCCTCAGGTGTTGTATTGGCAATAGTAAGGCCTCGTTTTTCTGCTTCCTGGACCCATTCTTCAGAATAGCAGTTGCCTTCGAAACGTATCTTTTTGCTTTCTTTTGCCGCATATCGGATAGCGTCCAGGGCAGCGTCGATTATTCCGACTTCATTAAGTCTCGCCTCGATCCTTTCCGCCATTTCTTCAAGTCCTTCGGCCCAAATTGCAACAAGGACAGTAAGCGGACCGGCAGGTGACTGCGGAGCACCAGGAGCTCGGAACTCGAACTTGTTGCCTGTAAAAGCAAGAGGGGAAGTCCTGTTCCTGTCGGTGTTATCCATAATGATCGAAGGAAGTCTCTTGAGGCCAAGATCCATGCTGTTTTTGACAGGAAGATCTTCAGGAAGGCCCTCTTCTATCTTTTGAAGGATGCTCTCCAGCTCTTTACCGAGAAAAACGCTCATTATTGCCGGAGGTGCTTCGTTACCGCCAAGTCTGTGCATGTTGCCGGGAGATGCTATTGTGGCTCTCAACAGGTCGATATGTTTTGACATACCGAGAAGAAGAGCGCTTAAGAAAGTGAGGAACTGAACATTCTTCCTGTAATTGTTTGATGGTTTCAACAGGTTCCTGCCCTCACTGTCTGCTATGGAGAAGTTGATATGTTTACCGCTTCCATTCAGGCCTGCAAAGGGTTTTTCGTGTAAAAGCAATGTCAGGCCATGGCGTCTTGCCATTTTTCTTAAAGTTTCCATAAGAAGCTGATTCTGATCGCATCCCAGGTTTGCTTCACTGGCTTGCGGAGCACATTCGAACTGGCAGGGTGCAACTTCATTGTGCCTCGTGGTCAGAGGCAGGCCAAGCCTGTATAGGTCTCTTTCGACATCTTCCATAAATGAAAGTATCCTTGGGTGTATAGAGCCGAAATAATGGTCTTCCATCTGCTGCCCCTTGGGGGGAGCAGATCCCAGGATAGTTCTCCCACAGAACTGCAGGTCAGGACGTTTTGAAGCGATCTCCTGATCTATGAGGAAATATTCCTGTTCTGGTCCCAGTGTGACATTTGTCCATTTTACGGTCCTGTTGCCAAAAAGTTTCAGAAGCCTCATGGCATTGTTCTCTATCACGTCAAGTCCCTTCAGCAAGGGGGTTTTAAGATCCAGAGGTGTACCGTCATAAGATATGAAGACGGATGGTATGCACAGAGTTCCTCCCTTTTTACTATGGACAATAAAGGCAGGGCTTGAAGGATCCCATGCAGTGTACCCCCTGGCCTCAAAGGTGGATCTTATTCCACCGGATGGAAATGATGATGCATCCGGTTCGCTCTGAACAAGTTCGCTACCTTTGAATGATTCAAGAGGGACACCATTTTCATCAGAATAGAGAAAAGCCATATGTTTTTCAGCTGTAAAGTCTGTACGCGGCTGGAACCAGTGAGTGTAATGCGTAGCTCCGTTGTTTACAGCCCATTCTTTCATTGCTGTTGCTACCATATCTGCGATCCCTGGATCAAGTTTTTGACCTTCTCTTATAGATGATTCAAGTTTCGTAAAAACTTCTTTCGGTAATCTTTCTCTCATAACCTTTCTGTCAAATACATTGATCCCGAATATTTCCTTGGGCCTTTCGAATTCCATTGAAATCCCTCCTCTGGTATGAAAACCTTTAAAAAAGATATAGTAATCAAAAATAAAATGATGCATATTTATACCATTACTATTCAAAACATGCAAGTTATTCTGAAAAAAACCTGTATATAAACAGCATAAACGCTCTAAAAACAATAAATCTTAATAATTATGCACCTACTGTTTTTTTATGGCGAAAAGTTTTTACCTTGAGATCAGCAGGTCTATCAAAAAACAATGTTAGAATTCGTTTTTACAGTATGGCGTATCAATAATTTAAGCATTGTAAAATTATTGTTGTAAAATAATAATGTAAGTTGATCTTTTTTGGAGGGACGATATTATATGTTAATTAAAAAATGTTTTAAATTTGATGCAGCCCACAACCTTATAAGCTACCATGGAAAATGTGAAGAACTCCATGGTCATACATACAGGCTTGCTGTCAGTGTTATTGGAGATCCCGGAGAAGAAGGAATGGTGATCGATTTCACCGAGTTAAAGAAGATAGTAGGGGAAAAAGTGATCTCTGTTCTTGATCATTCATACATAAATAATATTATCCAACAACCCACAGCCGAGAATATTGCTTTATGGATATGGAAAAATATTGAGAATGATCTGCATAGTCATGATTGTGCTCTCGCGGAGATCGAGGTATGGGAAACCGAGACCAGCTGTGCGGTTTTGCGGGCGGAGGATATAAGATGAAAGATGTTCAGAATGAACGTGATTTCAGAAATATTCCGATAGATAAAGTAGGTGTTTCCGGAGTACAGTATCCAATTATTGTACTTGATCCCGAATTCAAGGAGCAGCATACAGTGGCAGAGGTGAGTATGTCAGTATCCCTGCCGGAGACCTCGAGAGGAACACATATGAGTCGCTTCATTGGCATGCTCAATGAGTACCAGGGAAGAATAACACTTGCCGGGATGCAGACTATGACCGACCTGCTGAGACAAAAACTTCGTGCCGAAAAAGCTGAAATTGTCTTCAGTTTTCCGTATTTTATCAAGAGAAGAGCACCCGTAAGCCAGGTTGAGAGTTTTTCAAAATATGATGTTAGGTTTCAGAGTAAAAGTGACGGTACTGATTTTGATTTTGTTCTTGAAGTTAAAGTTCCGGTACAGACCCTTTGCCCATGTTCAAGAGAGATATCCGAGGCAGGAGCACATAATCAGCGTGCGGTAGTAGATATATCTATAAGGATGAACAGTCTTGTATGGATCGAAGAGCTTGCTGATATTGCAGAAACTTGTGCATCGGCTCCGGTGTTCACTTTCTTGAAGCGTGAAGACGAGAAATTCATAACGGAAAAAGCTTACAATAACCCACGTTTTGTCGAGGATGTAGCCAGAGAAGTAGTACTTATGTTGAAGAAAAACGATCGCATAACCTGGTACCATGTTTCTGTAGCGAGTAATGAAAGCATTCATAACCACGATGCATTTGCGGAGATAGAAAAAGAGATATGATGAACAGGGATAAATTATCTTTCTCGGTCAGTTGACAGTTATTTTATAAGGGGGTATCCATTGATATGAATGTTCTTTTTGCCGGGAAACCGTTCGAAAAACTTAGAAATGTTCTTGAACAGGCTTTTAGTGGCCATACTATAAAAATAGTTGAGGACGCTAATCTTGCAGAAGAGATCTCATGGGCTGATGCCGTAATATTACGGCCCATGAAATTTGGTAAAGATATTCTTGCCTTCTCCAGTGACCTTAAGCTGGTCCAGCAATGGGGAGTAGGGGTTGAGGGGCTTGATGTGAAAGCATGTACAGAATATGGAGTTTATGCATGCAATGTTCCTTCACGGGGTAGTGGAAATGCCGAGAGTGTGGCTGAGGCTGCAATAATGCATATGCTTCTGTTATCCAGGAGATTTTTCAGGAGTCAGGAAAAACTCAGGGAGGGTAAGATCTTTACACCTCCCGGTAGATCATTATGGGGTAAAAAAGCCTGCATTGTCGGAATGGGAGATCTCGGTCACTGTCTTGCAGAGCGTCTTTTGTGTCTTGGTATGGAAGTTGCAGGTGTTAACAGGACCATGCGCAGTGAGTTTAACGAATGGGGAGTAACCCGTGTTTATCCATTTTCTGAAATGGTATCTGCATTTAAGGGGTCTGCCTTTGTGATCCTTTGTCTTTCCTTGAATTCAGGTACAGAAGGCATTATCGGGGAAGAAGAATTGAGTATGATGGAAAAAGATGCATTTATCATAAATGTAGCAAGAGGAAAACTTATTCAGAGAGAAGCTCTGGAAAAAGCTCTGAGCGAAAAATGGATATCCGGTGCCGGTCTTGATGTATTATGGGATGAACCTCATTCAGCACAGGATCCTCTGCTTAATAATGACAGGATAATTTTAACACCCCATATCGGCGGGGTAACAGATGCCTCAATGAAAGGTGTCCAGGAGTTTATTTCAGGAAATATCGAGAGGGTTTCCAGAGGAGAGAAGCCTCTTTCATGTCTGAATCCTGATCTGGATTGAAAGTTACCTGATCGAGAGGAATTATGAGATCTTACAGGTTATTTCTAAAAGTTCTAATCTCCCTTGTCCTGATATGTTCAACGTTCTGGATCTTTCTGATCTGGAAGGGACATTATGATGCGCTTCACCCCGGGATCGTTGAAGCCAGATCCTACAGGTATACTGTCAGGCAGCCTGTTAAAGGTGTTCTTCTTTGGAGAGAGGATGTCATGTCCAGTCCAGCTGATGGAAGGATCTCCTTTCCTTTCGGACATTCTGTAACAAGAGTCGCAAAGGGAGATGTAGTTGCACGGATTAACGGAAAAAAAGGTACCTTCAAAGTCAGGGTAAAGAACCCGGGATACTTTGTGCCTGCACTTGATGGAAGTGAAGGGCAATGGAATTATTCTGACCTCTGGAAGGGTGTTTTTAAACTGCCAGTAACAGATGTGTTGTCCTGGATAAACAATAATTCCCTTATTAGAGAGGGTGGAGCTATAGGGAAGATCATTCCCTTTCCACAAAAGCTGCGTTTCATCGGTTATGTAGATAATTCCGAAGGTATAAGGTCTGATCTGAGTGATGGCAAATTAAAATTACAGATAGAAAGATCAGATCTTCCTCTGGAGACGGGTGTCAGAGCTTTTAAAGCCTACGGTCCAAAGATCAAGATCTATCTGACCCTTCCGTTTTTTCCGACTGATATTATTCAAGACAGGAACAGAGAATATTTCATATATTCAGGTGAAAGAACTGGAGTAGTAATACCTGAATCTTCTGTTGTATTCAGGGATGGCAGAGCCGGAGTTTTCAAGGTCGAAGGTGATCAGGCCAGATTTCGTAAGGTTGAAGGGATTCCCTTATCCGAAGGAAGATTCTTTGCTGAAAAAGGTATTGATCCCGGAAATCTTGTTGTACTGAATGGCAGCGAGGCAAGGGAGGGGAGGATCAGTTTATGGTAATTTCTTATGAGGATATGGCTTCAGATATAATGAAAAGAATGTCAGAAGCTGTTTCAAGAAGCGGGAGAAAGGTTTCTGATGTTACATTGATGGCAGTTACAAAAACAAGGTCTCCGAAGGAAATTATTGATATGACAAAGAGCACGGGTATATCTTTATATGGAGAAAATCGTGTTCAGGAGGCTCAGCCTAAAATTGGAGCCTGGTCTTCAGGTATTAAAAGCGAGTGGCATCTTATAGGTCACCTCCAGAGAAACAAAGCAAGAAAAGCACTGGAACTCTTCAGCATGATACAGAGCCTTGATTCTGTGAGGCTTGCTGAAACACTTCACAGGCTGTGTGAAGAAAAGGAGATGTCTATAGAAGTATTGATAGAGGTGAATACTTCCGGTGAAGATAGTAAACATGGTATTATTCCTGAAGAGACAGAAAAATTTGCAGATCACATACTTGAAAACTGTCAGACTTTAAAACTTAAAGGACTGATGACAGTTGGTCCTCTTGATGCAGATGAGATCAGGGTAAGACAGGCTTTCAGGCTTCTTCGGGAGAAAAGAGAATTAATATCAGGAAACTGCGGACTCGAACTCCCTGTTCTGTCCATGGGTATGTCAGGTGATTTTGAATGGGCGATAGAGGAAGGAAGTACTATGATAAGAGTAGGTACAGGTCTTTTTGGTGCAAGATCTTATTGAAGACTTGGGGGAGATAAAATGTTCAGGAATCTTATGGAGCTGCTTGGTCTTGTTGAAGATATTGATGATTCGGAGGAAGATGTTCTTGAAGATCATCTGGAAAAACGCAAGCAGAGGTTTTTCTCCGTTCCCGCAGGAAAGGCATCAGTTGTAATATGCAGACAGCAGAATTGTTCCCTTTTCCGCGATTCCCTCGCTTCAAGCCTTCACCATGGACAGGTGGTCATAGCAGATCTTAGGAAAATGGAAAAAGAAGAGGGGCAGGGAATTCTTGACTTTCTGACAGGGGTAGCCTATGCGGTTCATGGTTCCGTATCAAGGCTTTGTCCCGGGGTCTTTATAATTGCTCCCAGGAAAACTCTTGTTGAGGAATGGATAGAGGATTCCTATGATTCAGAGAACGAGCACTTTAACAAAGATACAGGGGAGGCGGGAATCGATGAAGGAAACCATTACGGCGCTTGACGTTGAGAATAAGTCTTTTGCGAGGTCTATTAGAGGGTATGACCCTGTTGAAGTTGATGAGTTTCTGGATTCTGTAGCAGAAAGCCTTCAGGAATGCACAGAGAACAATAAAAGACTTGAACAGGAAAAACATCTTGTAGAAGAACAATTGAAGGAATATTCAAACCTGAAGGAGTCTTTACAGGACGCTCTTCTTATGGCTCAGCAAAGTGCAGATGACAAAGTCAATTCAGCAAAGGAGAAGGGTGAAGCAATAATTGCAGAAGCGAGGGCCCGCTCAGAACATATCCTTTTCGAGGCAGATAACGAAAGAGAAAAGATTCGAAGAGATATAAAGCAGCTTAAGTCTTATCGGCAGGAACTGAATTCAGAACTTAAAAGTTTAATTGCTCGTTTTGAGAGTTATCTGCAGCCGGAAACAGAAAAGGAAGCCTCAAATATTATGGAGTCTTCTGGTTGATATCCCAAATAGACCTGGAATCATCGGTTAGATTTGTTCAGGGCGTAGGCCCTGTCCGTCAGAGGATGCTTGAGAATATCAATGTTCACTCTGTAAGGGATCTTCTTTATACCTTTCCGCGCAGATATGAGGATCGCAGATCTCTAACATCACTGTCAGAACTTGAACCAGGAAAAGTTTCTTCGGTAATAGCCAGGGTTATGGAAGTTAGTGAACGTAATGCCAGAAACAGAAAAATGCTTATTACAACAGCAGTTATTACTGATGGTGCAGCGCTTATAAATGCTGTATGGTTCAACAGGCGCGGGCTTGAAAAACTCCTTTTTTCCGGAACCAGGGTTGCTTTGTATGGAAAGATCGACAGGAAATATAATCGGCTGCAGATGGTCAATCCGGAAATTGAAGTTATTGATGAAGATGACAGTGTACAGGATATTGGAAGAATAATACCGGTATATCCCTGTACCTCAGGTCTTAACCAGAAATGGCTGAGAAATCTTATAAGGTATTCCTTACAGCATTTCCTGCCGCAACTGGAGGAATTCATACCAGGATCATTATCCGGGAAACATGATCTTTTACCACTTCCTGAAGCAGTAAGGTCTCTCCATTACCCTTCAGATCTTCAGAATTGGGAAAAAGCCCGATACAGAATGGTTTTTGAAGAGTTTCTTGTTCTTCAGACGGGACTGGCCATCAGAAAAAAAAGTTTTCTTGAAGGAAATGTCAAAGCCCCTGTATGCAAAGGAAATAACACTTACAGGGAAAGATTTTTAACAGAATTGATCCCTTTTGAGCTCACAGAGGCTCAGAAAAGGGTTATTGACCAGATCAGGGATGATATGTCCAGGTCCGTACCCATGCACAGGTTGCTTCAGGGGGATGTGGGTTCTGGTAAAACTGTCGTCGCTCTTCTTTCCATACTCAATTCACTTGACAGTGGATACCAGGCTGCTCTGATGGCTCCCACGGAGGTACTTGCCCAGCAGCATTATGCAAGACTCAGTAAGGATCTGTCATGCCTGGGTATAAGCTGTGAACTTCTTTCAGGTTCAACCGCAAAAAGAAAAAGGGAAGATATTCTTGAAAATATTGTGTCTGGGAAAACGAAGGTCATTATAGGAACGCATGCATTGTTTCAGAAGGATGTTAATTATTCAAGGCTTGGTCTTGTTATCGTCGATGAACAGCATCGTTTCGGGGTTATGCAGAGGAAAGCACTTAAACATAAGGGAGAAGCTCCCCATACCCTCGTTATGACAGCTACCCCCATCCCGAGGACTCTAACGCTCTCGGTCTATGGAGATCTTTCTGTTTCAGTTCTGGATGAACTTCCTCCTCACAGGCAGCAGATAGAAACAAGATGGGTAAAGCCACGTAACACAGCCAGGCTGTTTTCCTTTTTAAAAGGGCAGATCGAGGCCGGGCGACAGATCTACTGGGTTTGTCCGGTTATAGAGGAGAGTGAGAGTATCGATGCCAATTCACTTCAGGAGAGGTATGAAAGTCTCCTCAGTATCTTTTCCGGACATAGTACAGAAATATTACATGGACAGATGCAATCCGGTGAAAAAGAAAAACGAATGAGAAACTTCTCTTCGGGGAAAACTGATATTCTGGTCTCTACAACGGTAATAGAAGTTGGAGTAGATGTTCCCAATGCAACAATAATTGTTATTGAAGGGGCTGACAGATTCGGGCTTTCACAGCTACATCAGCTGAGAGGACGAGTTGGAAGGGGGCCTTTCCGAAGTTATTGTGTTCTTCTGACAGAAGCTTCTTCAGAAGAAGCCAGGAAACGCATAAAGATCATGTGTTCTACCAACGATGGATTTACAATTTCCGAAGCCGACCTCAAGCTCAGGGGACCTGGTGAAGTTTGCGGTTTGAAACAGCATGGAGTTACAGATTTCAGGATCGCTGATATTGTTAAGGACAGAAAGATCCTTTATACCGCAAGGGATGACGCATTCGATCTTCTTGATAAAGATCCGGATCTTCTTTCTGCGTTACCCCTGAAAGAAAAAGTTATAAGAGATCTTGGAAAGACTCTTCAACTGGTTGAGACAGGATGAGTGCTATGGACCCTGAACGTTATCTTCTCAGTCTGCTTTCCCGCAGACCTTACACCAGGGAAGAATTAAAAATAAAATTACAGACCCGCGAATGCTGTAATGATGAGGAAATTGAAAGTCTTCTTGATCTTTATGAAAATTATGGTTACATAGATGATACCGCATATGCTAAACTTTACTTGGCATCACACGAACAATGGGGTAAACTGAAACTCCGTGACCGAATGATGAATAAAGGTCTTGACCGGGATGTTATTTATACTGCATTTGAAGAATCTGGTTTTGATGAAGTTGAAAGAGCAGAGAAAGTTATTCTGGAAATGTTCCAAAATGGTTTGCCTGTAAAAAAGATATATTCGAGACTTTTGAGTCGTGGTTTTTCTTCGAGTTCTGTCCATGAAGGGATTAAAAGGGCCCTTAACCCTTTTGAGCAATATTAAGTAAATCTTAAAAATATCAGTGTAGTCATTTGTATTTATAGTGATCTGTAAAGACTGCATCTTGAAAATTGAATAAGGGGTGATATATAAATATGCATTTACCAATAATTCTTGAAATTACAGCAGGGGTTTTAGCTGGTATTTTTGCCGGTTTCCTGCTTTCCAAAAAAATTGGTGCAAAACATCTCGAGGGAGCAAAGTCTCAGGCTGAGAGGATTCTGAAAGAAGGATTACAGGATGCCGAGCAGCTCAAGCGAGAGAAACTCAGCGAAGCCCGTGACGAGATCTATAAGCTCAGGCAGGACGCTGAGAAGGAGATCAAGGAACGCAGAAGTGAATTACAGAGGACAGAACGGAGAATAGAACAGAAAGAAGAGAACTATGATAAAAAACTCGAAAGGATCTCTCTTAAAGAGGAAGATCTGAAAAACAGGCAGGCATCACTCGAAGAAAAACTTAAAGAAGTCGAAGAGATCCGCAAAGAAGAAGTTACCAGGCTCGAAGAAGTAGCAAATATGTCAATGGAAGAGGCAAGACAGCTTCTTTTGAAAGAAATTGAACAGGATGCGCAACATGTGATAGGTCTTAAGCTTAAGGATATAGAAGAAAAGGCAAAAAGGGAAGCTGAGCGCAAATCAAGAGAAATAATTGTTACAGCAGTTCAAAGATGTGCCGTTGAACATACTTCGGATGTCGCAGTCAGTACAGTACCCCTGCCTTCTGATGAAATGAAAGGACGGATCATTGGCAGAGAGGGCAGGAACATAAGGGCATTCGAATCTCTTACAGGTGTAGATCTAATTGTTGATGATACTCCCGAGGCTGTAACTTTAAGCAGCTTTGACCCGGTTAGAAGAGAAGTAGCCCGACTTTCACTTGAAAGGCTGATAGTCGATGGAAGGATCCATCCAGCCAGGATAGAGGAACTTATAGAAAAATCAACAAGGGAAGTTGAAGAGCAGATCATGGAAGCTGGTGAACAGTCTCTTCTTGAGACCGGTGTTAAAAACATGAACAATGAGCTCGTAAAAACTATCGGTCAGCTCAAGTTTCGTTACAGCTATGGACAGAATGCGCTGAAACACAGTCTTGAGGTATCGCATCTGTCCGGGATAATGGCGGCAGAACTTGGTGTAGATGAGGAGCTTGCAAGAAGAGCCGGTTTGCTTCATGACATCGGAAAAGCCGTTGATCACAAGATAGAAGGTCCTCACGCCCTTATTGGTGCCGATCTTGCAAAGCGTTACAATGAATCTCCAGTGGTAATAAATGCTATAGCTTCACATCATGAAGATGTTGAACAGCAGAGTATTTACGATATCATTGTAGCTGCTGCAGATGCTATAAGTGCTTCAAGGCCGGGGGCAAGGAGAGAAAGTCTTGATGCGTATGTCAGAAGGCTTGAGAAACTTGAAGAGCTTGCCACTTCTTTTACCGGTGTCAACAAAGCCTATGCTATTCAGGCTGGAAGAGAAGTTCGTGTAGTTGTTGCATCTAACATCACTGATCATGGTGTAATTCACAAGCTTGCCTGGGATATTGCGAGGAAAATTGAGGGCGAAATGAAATATCCAGGTCAGATAAAGGTTACAGTGACCAAGGAAATCAGAAGCGTAGAGTACGCAAAGTAGAGGTTCTTATCATGAAGGTACTCTTTATAGGAGATATTATGGGAAAGCCTGGCAGGTCAATTACTGCCGGGCTTCTTCCTTTTGTCAGAAATGAATATGGTCCATATGATTTCATCATTGCAAATTGTGAGAATGCTGCAGGTGGAAGAGGCATGACAGAAAAGATCATGTCGGAACTTTTCTCTATGGGGATAGATGTACTTACATCAGGCAATCATATATGGGATAAGAAAGATTTCATCCCTGTCCTTGATTCTGAAGCACATATTCTCAGACCTGCCAATTATCCACCAATGTGTCCTGGTACTGGTTATACTGTTTTTGAAAAGAATGGGAAAAAGATTATGATAATAAATCTTCAGGGAAGGGTTTTCATGCCTATGATAGATTGCCCTTTCAGGAAGGCTGATGAAATACTTCAGGATTCGGAGCTTCTTCCGGTACTTGTTGATTTTCATGCTGAGGCGACATCGGAAAAACGCGCCCTTGGCTTTTATCTTGACGGAAGGGTATCCTGTTTTCTGGGAACACATACCCATGTTCAGACTGCAGATGAGGAGATACTGCCCTCGGGAACTGCCTATCTGACGGATGCTGGTATGACGGGGGCCCATCTTTCATCAATAGGAATGGAAATTCAGCCGGTCCTTGAAAAATTCGTCACAGGTCTTCCCGCAAGGTTTGAAGTCGCAAAGGAAGGTCTTAAGATGAATGCAGTATCAATAGAAATTGATGACGAGACCTGTAAAGCTGTAAACATTGAAAGACTGATCTTGAAAGAACAATAAAAAAAGTAGAGGCCGGATCCGGCCTCTACTTTTTTTATTCCGGTTTAAACGCATCTTCTTATCCTTCAAGCCGGATAAGAAGATGCTGCCAGGGATCTGTTAACATATCCTTGGCAGCATCTCCGATACTGGCATGTCTATAATTCTCATCCCGCCGATATCGGTTCTCATCCCAACAAGTTTCTCGTGTGAATCAACTATCTCTCCGATAACTGCTATATCCTTACACATATCATGTTTTTTCATAGTGGCTATAACTCTATCTTTTTCTTCTGGTGAGAATACAATTGCAGCGCATCCCTCGCAAGCAAGGTATAGCGGGTCAAATCCAAGTATATCGCAGACTGAGTTAACTTCCGGAGTTAAAGGGATCTTGGTTTCATCGATCTCTATTCCGGTAGCAGTTCCTTCGGCCCATTCGCAGAGAACAGTCCCGAGTCCGCCTCTTGTACAGTCTCTCATGCATCTGACACCTTTCATTTCAGTAATTTCGCTTATTGCCGGCCATAAAGCAGCACAGTCACTTTGAAGTGTAGCCGATTCAAGATCGAATCTGGAGGCTCCAATAGTAGCTCCATGCTGACCAATGGATGTAGTTACAGCTACAAGATCACCTGTTCTGATATTTGCCATTCCCCAGGGGAATGGGGTAAGAGATGTTCCAACAGCGCATGTGGTTATAAAAATCCCATCTAAACTTCCCTTTGGTACTACTTTGGTATCTCCAGTGGATAGTTTTACATCCAGTTTACTGCATATAGCTGCAGCACTTTCCATGTAGCTGTCAAATTCCGATATATCCATTCCTTCCTCGATAACCACGCTCATGGCTAAAAACTCAGGTTTTACACCCCTTACAGCAAGATCGTTCGTACTGCCGCAGACTGCGAGTTTTCCTATATTTCCACCGGGAAACTCTCTTGGTGTAACAGTAAAACTGTCAATTGTCATAGCAATACCATTTTTTAAAAAAGAACAATCCTCCAGTTCCGAGGGTGTTCTGCTTTTGGAAAAATGGGATGTTATCCGGTGTATCAGTTGTTCAGTAAGTCTTCCGCCGCTGCCTTGTCCAAGTGTTATATTTTCCAATGTCCTGTTCCTCCTCCGGAGTATTTAAAGTATGCAGAGCAGGATCCCTCGCTGGAAACCATACATGGACCAACTGGTGAAGCCGGTGTACATTTCTTTGCAAATAGTGGACATTCCGGGGGTATAAGTTTTCCGGAGAGTACTTCGCCGCATCTGCAACCTGCCGGTGGTTTTACATCAGGTGTACGGATATCAAATTTCCTGTATGAATCAAGATCAGAAAAAAGTTCCTTTAACTTAAGGCCGGAGTTCGGGATTATTCCCAATCCACGCCACTTTGCGTCGCAGACCTCAAAAGCTGTTTCCATAAGCTTTTTTGCTTTTATGTTTCCCTCTTTTCTGACTGCTCTGGGATATACTGAACTGAGTTTCGGTTTTCCTCTCTGTATCTGCCTTGTAAGGGAATATATCCCCATTAGAATATCTTCAGCTTCAAATCCTGTAATGCAGGAAGGTAACTTATACCTTTCTGCCAGGAAGCTGTATGGTTCATGGCCCAGTATCACACTCACATGACCGGGAAGAATAAAGCCGTCGATTTCAAGATCGGGGTCAGTTGCAAGGGCTTCCAGGACAGGAGGTGTCCTCTTGTGGAGAGCCATTGCAGAAAGGTTGCTGATTTTCCGTTCATGTGCATCGATCATTAAAGCGGCAGTCGCCGGTGCTGTAGTTTCAAAACCAACTGCAAAGAACACTATTTCCCTGTCGGGGTTTTTTCCTGCAATGTCAATACACTGATGAGCCGAGGTAATGATCCGAATATCACTGCCCCTTGCTTTCATAGTTGCAAGTGAAGTTTCTGAACCAGGGACCCGGAGCATGTCTCCATAAGTTGCGATAATTGTGTTTTCCCTGCTTGCGACCTCAAGAGCCGCATCTATATCTCCCTGGTCAGTCACGCATACAGGACACCCCGGACCAGAAAGCATATGTATGTTTTCTGGTATGACGGAACGAAGCCCATGTCTGAAAATGGATACAGTGTGAGTTCCGCAGACTTCCATGAGTTTGATATCTTTGCTGCAGACCTGTTCAATGGCTCTCAATAACTGTACGCCTTTTTCCTTTTTAAAATTCTCCAAATTAAACTTCTCCTGCGAAATTCCGGATCTCCTGCCAGAGATCCTCAAGTTCCCGGGAAGATTCCTGGTCAAGTTTTTCGATCGCAAAGCCAGCATGGACAAGTACAGAATCTCCCACAGTTATTTTCTCGATAAGGTCTGTCCTGACTTCTACTTTTATATTTCCAGTGGCTGCAAAAGCCCTGTTCTGGTCGATTATTTCAGTTATCTGGTGCGGTATGGCAAGACACATTCTGAATTCCACCTTTCCACGTTATTCTAATGCAAAAAAACATTTTCTCAAGTTGAAAAAGATATTTAAATAATGCGAAAGATTTTACTTATTGAAAAAAACATTATTTTCAGGTATTTTGATCTGCAATATAATTAAAATGTTGTATAATCTATTGTGTAGTTTTCACTAAAGGATCAGATAAACTACTTTCATTATACATCTGATCCACGTTTTTTTTCTTCAATTGAATCCGCTATCAGGGGGTGATAAGCGGAATATTTGGTCAGGGGAGAAGTTGTTGCAAGATCGGGGAAGCAGATAACAGTAAAACAGAAGGAGGGACGTTCTTAATATGACTAACGGTGTAGAAAGAGAACAATGGGGAAGTAAGCTTGGTTTTATTTTAGCAGCAGCTGGTTCTGCGGTAGGTCTCGGAAACATTTGGCGTTTTCCGTATATTACCGGTCAGATGGGTGGAGCAGCTTTCGTAATACTTTACTTGATCCTTGTCTTCGTAATTGGTTATGCTGTGATGATGGCAGAGATCTCCATAGGAAGAAAGGCGGAACTTAATGCAGTAGGTTCCTTCAGGAAGGTCAAAGGGGGCCCATGGGTCCTCGTAGGCTGGATGGGTGTAGCTGCAGGATTCATAATCCTTTCATTCTATGCTGTAATTGGAGGATGGACATTCAAGTACATATTTGCCTCTTTTACAGGCCTGATGCAGGCGGGTGCAGCTGGAGAAGCCGGGGACTATTTCGGAGGCTTTATAACCAATACAACTCAGGTGGTGGCACTTCAGGCCCTTTTCATGGTCACCGTCGTATGGGTAGTTTACAAAGGTATTGGTGAAGGTATAGAAAAATATTGTAAGATCCTTATGCCTGCACTCTTTATTCTGCTTCTTGTTCTTATAGTTCGCTCCGTAACTCTTGAAGGTGCAGAGGCAGGTCTTGCATTCTACATGCAGCCGGATTTCTCGAAGTTGACAGGCGAAGTTTTCCTCGCCGCACTTGGGCAGGCATTTTTCTCCTTATCTCTTGGCATGGGCTGTATGATAACCTACGGAAGCTATCTTTCCAAAGATACCTCTATTCCGGGTGCAGCTGCCCAGGTCTGCGTTCTTGATACCCTGGTGGCTATCCTGGCAGGTTTTGTTATTTTCCCTGCCGTATTCGCATTTGGACTTGAGCCTGCTTCGGGACCGGGACTTACATTCGTTACACTTCCATCAGTTTTCTCCCAGATGCCGGGTGGTTCATTCTGGTCAGGGCTTTTCTTCCTGCTTCTCTTTGTAGCAGCCCTCACCTCTGCTATATCTCTTCTTGAAGTTGTTTCGGCCTACTTCATTGATGAGCTTAAATGGAGCAGGCATAAAGCAGCTGTTACCATGGGAGCAATAATCTTTGTTCTTGGTATCCCCTCCGCTTACAGTCTTACCGGAAATCTCAACATCGCAGGAAAGGGCTTCCTTGATGCGGCTGATTTTGTGGCGTCAAACGTCCTTCTTCCTCTCGGTGGTCTGTTCATAGCTCTCTTTGTTGGTTGGATCTGGACAGAAGAAGCCAGAAAAGAGATCACTAACCAGGGCGAGAAACCTTTTGGTCTTATTGTTCCCTGGGTCTGGATATGCAGAATCGTTGCTCCTCTTGCCATTGGCTACATTTTCTTCAGTGGCCTCAAGTGGTAATTTAGTTTACTTCAAAGGCAAAACTAATAACGCAAAAAGGGGCGGATCTTCCGCCCTTTTTTTTCTTTAAATTTAGTTCATGTTTTCACATGGTCTTGACTATATGTCCGCATAGTGTAAAATCTCAATGTATGCCGGTAGAAGGTCGCAAGAGAGATCCCACTATACCATTACTTGGAAGCGGGGGGCGCCGAAGGGGCAAAGTGTACTGAATCAGGTACACCGAAACTCTCAGGCCAAAGGATTGTGACTGGACGGATCTCTGGAATCTCAGGCCTCTCTCAGGGGGTTTATACGACAGAGATAGAATCATTCATTTCTCTTTTATTTTATGGAGGTTCCTGAATGAACTGTCGTAGTCGTATCAGATTATTAACAAATAACCCGCAATTTGGTTCCAGAGTAAAAAATATGGATTATATCCAGGGCAGTTCCTGGGATATACTTGTCAGTGCGCGCGATCAGATCCATCTCGGATCTGAGCTTTTGAACCATCCCCTTTATGGAAACTTCAGACCTTATCAACAACCATTCAGGTCTCTTATTCTCAAGCAGAATCTATCTCCAGATATTTCTAATGACACTCAAATGGATCTTTATTCACTGCAACTTATAGAAAATGCACTTTCTGTATACCGATCCTGTAAAGACAGGATCCTTTTACCTGGAAAGTTGTCTCAGGAGGCTGAGCGGGATTGCAGTTATCTCGATTACCAGCTTATCTGGCAGACGTTGGTCAGTTATGACCTGGTCTGAGCTTTAAAGTAAGGATCCTTCTGAGCTACATTATAAAGAATACCAATTTTAAGGAGGTGAATCAGATGATAGAGCTGACAAAAGAAACCTTTGATGCAGAAGTAAAAGAAAGTGATCTTCCTGTACTTGTCGATTTCTGGGGTCCCCAGTGCGGTCCCTGTAAAGCATTGATGCCGCAGGTCGAAGCTCTCGAGAGTGAGTTCGAAGGTAAAGTCAAATTTACCAAGGTCAATGTAAGCGGGAACAGAAGAGTAGCTATAGCTAACAAGGTAATGGGACTTCCAGCTATCCTTTTCTGGAAAGATGGTGAGGAAGTTGCAAGGCTCGGTGGTGGTGACGCGACAGCGGATGCCATAAAGGCAAAACTTGAAGAAATAGCCGGTTAAGTAAAAATTGTGTCAAAAGGGGGGAATTTCCTTGAAACTTGAACTCCATAAGATCAAAGTCAACAAAGTGGCATGGGGTGAAAGCACAGAAGTCAAAGACGGAGTCCTTTACGTAAACAAAAAGGAGCTTGTAGATCATCTCTCTGAGGACGAAAGACTTGGAAGCGTGGATCTTGAGCTTGTCAATCCTGGCGACAGTGCCCGGATCGTACCTGTAAAGGATGTCGTGGAACCTCGATGCAAGATCGAGGGAAAGAACGAAGTATTTCCCGGTTTCATCGGTGATGTCGATACCGTCGGGGAAGGTAAGACCCTCGTTCTTTCAGGCGCTGCAGTAGTTACAACAGGAAGGATAGTTGCAACCCAGGAAGGTATCATTGATATGTCAGGTCCTGGAGCTGACTATACTCCCTATTCAAAAACCAGCAATGTTGTAGTTGTTCTTGAACCAAGCGTTCCTGATCTGGAGAAACACACTTATGAGTCCGCATGCCGAATGGCGGGACTTAAGACTTCCAACTATCTGGCCAAATGCGTTAAGGACACAAAAGCGGATGAGGTCAAGAAGTATGAGATGCCTCCAATGAATGAAGCTATGAAACTTCATCCGGAGCTTCCCAAGGTAGCTTACATTTACATGCTTCAATCCCAGGGACTCCTTCATGATACATATGTTTACGGCGTAGATGCCAAACAGACTCTTTCCACGATGATAGGTCCTACTGAGGTGTTTGATGGAGCTGTTGTATCAGGTAACTGTGTCTCTGCATGTGACAAGAACAATACTTATGCCCATATGAATAACCCTGTCATTGAGGGGATGTTCGACCGCAATGGTAAGGATTTCAATTTCATCGGTGTTATTCTCACAAATGAGAATGTAACACTTGCTGACAAGAAACGCAGTTCTTCTTATGCTGTTAAACTCGCCAGCCTTATGGGTGTCGACGGTGTGGTTATTTCGCAGGAGGGATTCGGTAATCCGGATGCAGATCTCGTTATGAACTGCTGGAAGGCAGAACAGGCAGGCATAAAAACAACACTGATCACTGATGAATATGCCGGTCGTGATGGAGCCAGTCAGGGGCTTGCCGATTCCTGCAAGGAAGGCGATGCAGTAGTTAGTGTTGGCAATGCCAATGAAACTGTGGATCTTCCTGTCATGGAAAAAGTGATCGGATATCCCGACGCAGCTAATGCAATTGATGGCGGCTGGTATGGTTCTCTTCATGAAGATGGAAGCATGTCGGTGGAGATACAGACGATCATAGGCGCCACGAACCAGCTTGGTTTTACAAATAACGGAGCTTTTACCCGTTAGATATCCTTTTCAATGGATTATATGAAGGAGGTGCAAACAGCATGGGTAAGTTGGCCGGAAAGAAAGTTCTTCTTTTAGGTGAGCGAGACGGAGTACCTGGTCCTGCGATGGAAGCAGTTTTCCAGAACAGTGGCGCAGAGGTGGTTTTCTCCGTTACCGAATGCTTTGTCTGAACAGCAGCTGGTGCAATGGATTTGCAGAACCAGCAGAGGATCAAGGATGCAGCTGAGAAATACAATCCTGAAGACGTAGTGGTAATTCTGGGTTCCTCGGATCCCGAGGGTGCCGAGATCTACGCAGAAACAGTTGCAAACGGTGATCCGACTTTTGCAGGTCCATTAGCTGGAGTCTCGTTGGGACTCGCTGTATATCATGTTTTTGAAGAAGATATAAGAGAAGAAGCTGACTCAGGAGCATGGGAAGAACAGATTTCCATGATGGAAATGGTCCTTGAACCAGAAGCTCTTGCCGAGGCAGTAGCCGGTATGAGGAAAGAGTTCTCTAAATATTCTCTGTAGATTGAAGAGGAAGGGGGGTAAATAAATGGCTTACCGTGTAGTTCACTATATAAATCAGTTTTTTGCCGGAATAGGCGGCGAAGAAAAAGCCGACTATAAACCGGAGATCAGAGAAGGTGTAGTAGGTCCGGGGATGGCTCTGGAAAAGGTCCTCGGAGAAGAAGCTGAAGTTGTTGCTACAGTAATATGTGGCGATACTTACTTTGCTTCTGATGTAGAAAAGGCTTCCTCTGAAGTGCTGGATCTTATCAGGAAATATAATCCTGATGGTGTTATCCTTGGCCCGGCATTCAACGCAGGCCGTTATGGTACAGCTTGCGGAGCTATGGGAGATGCTGTTGCAAAGGAGCTTGGTATTCCCGTAGTTTCAGGTATGTACCCGGAAAATCCCGGCGTTGAAATGTTTAAGAAGAGCCTGTATATAATTGAAACTCCGGACAGCGCCCGCGGCATGGGTAAAGCAGTACCTGCCATGGCTAAAATGATGCTTAAACTTCTCAAGGGAGAAGAGCTTGGAAGTCCCTCAGAAGAAGGTTACATCGAAAGAGGTATCCGTAAGAACTTTTTCATGGAGAAAATGGCAGCAGACAGAGCTATAGATATGTTCGTCAAGAAACTTAATGGCCAGCCTTTCAAAACAGAATATGTAATGCCTGTTTTTGACAGGGTTGAGCCCAATCCTCCAATTAAAGATATGAAAAGCTGCAAGGTCGCGCTTGTAACCTCCGGAGGCATTGTCCCAAAGGGCAATCCGGATCATATAGCAGCATCAAGCGCCCAGAACTATGGTGAGTATGATATCACTGGTGTAAATGATCTTACATCAGAAACATATGAGAGTTGCCATGGTGGTTATGACAGTACTTATGCCTGTGAAGATCCTGACAGGGTCCTTCCTGTCGATATCATGAGAGAAATGGAAAAGGAAGGCGTTTTCAGGGAACTGCATAACAAATATTATTCATCCGTAGGTAACGGTACTTCTGTAGGTAATGCAGTCAAGTTCGCAACAGAATTTACAGCCCAGATGAAAAAGGACGGAGTCGACGCGGTAATCGTTACATCCACCTGAGGAACCTGCACACGTTGCGGAGCAACGTTCGTAAAAGAAATTGAAAGAGCAGGTCTTCCAGTTGTTCACGTCGCTACGATAGTTCCTATCTCTTTAACCGTAGGTGCTAACCGTATTGTTCCTGCTGTTGCTATCCCATATCCGCTCGGTGATCCCAGTAAATCACTTGAAGAGGAAAAGGTCATCAGGAGACATCTGGTAGAAAAGGCTCTCAAGGCTCTTCAGACTGAGGTTTCCGAACAGACCGTCTTTAAGGACGAAGATTAGTTTTTTGCAACACAAAGGGGGCCCGGACGTTGTCCGGCCCCCTCAATAGATTGAATAATTCTGAGGAGGTCGTCCAGAGAATGTCCAGTGTTGGAATAAGGGGTTACGCATACACTCTTAACCATACCCCGGAGCTTGCCCTTTACTATGGAAATACCCCGCATATTGAAAGATTGACAAAAGGAGAAACTGATTTCCTGAAGAAGTTGCCTGAACATGTTCAGTCATATACTGAAGCAAAAGATTATGCTCCCAATCAGGTTTATATTGGTGGTTTATCACTTGATAAGTATGAAGATCAGGCTCAGCCATGGTATGAGAACAGAATAGATGGTGCGCAGAGATATGGAAAATACGGAGAAATAATGCCCGAGGATGAATTCCTTGGTTTTTTAGATATATCCGATGTTTTTGACATTATCTGGCTTGAAAAAGCATTTGCTTCAGCGGTCAGAGTGAAACTTAACGATCATCCAGTCATTGATGAAAATCTTTTGGGAAGACTGGAAGAGGGACACGAACCGGGAGATATCGAGAAAGAGATAAAAGAGCACAAGGCCTTGCCCCTCTACATCGGAGGGAAAGTGGTCGGATGTGCAAGAAGTGGACATGAATTGGACGATTGTCTTTTCCCTTATGTGCTTCTTGAAAATCTGGCATCCAAGGCTGGTGCAGTTCTTTCAGTCCTGCATCTTCTCAAAAATAATTCCATAGATCCTTCAGAGATAGATTTTGTTATTGAGTGTTCTGAAGAGGGTGCTGGAGATATGAACCAGCGAGCCGGGGGCAACTTCGCAAAAGCAATTGCAGAAATAGCTGGTCTTGTGAATGCCAGCGGCTGTGATGTAAGAGGTTTCTGTGCCGGTCCTGTTAACGCAATGATAGCAGCGGCTTCCCAGGTCGCTGGTGGTGCAAGGAAAAATTGTCTGGTCGTTGCTGGCGGTGCAATACCCAAACTTTATATGAATGCCCGTGACCATGTTAAAAAGGAAATGCCGGCTCTTGAAGACTGTCTCGGCAGTTTTGCAGTTCTTCTTCAGCCAGATGATGGTACATGCCCTGTGATGCGTCTTGATGCTCTTGGAAAGCATACTGTTGGTACAGGATCGTCCCCGCAGGCAATAACAAGTTCCCTTGTATGGGATCCTCTGGAGAAAAGAGGACTTTCATTCAACGATGTGGACAAGTATGCAGCAGAGCTGCATACTCCTGAAATTACATTGCCTGCTGGAGCAGGAAATGTCCCCCTTGCAAATGCCAAGATGATAGCTGCACTTGCAGTTATGAAAAAGCAGCTTGAGAAAAAAGAAATGATGGAATTTGTCAAGGAGAAAGGTCTTACCGGTTTTGCTCATACCCAGGGGCATATTCCTTCGGGTGTACCCTTCGTTGGTCATGCCTGCGATGCTATCAAGGAAGATAAAATGACAAGGGCCATGATAATTGGGAAGGGAAGTCTTTTCCTTGCCAGGCTCACTAACCTTTCTGACGGTGCGTCATTTCTCATAGAAAAGAGTGAAGGTAAAGGATCCCAGGCTGCATTAAGCAAAGATGATGTCAAGCAGCTGATCCTGGAGGCTCTTGGCGACATAAGAGACTCTCTCCAGAAGGACTGAGTGGTGATTTTAAATGACTCACAATAAAAGAATAGTAGGTGAAGCCCTTTCTGAGATAATTGAAGCCGCTTCCACTGGTGGACCAAGAATATCCATTGGATTGATGGCAGGCGGAAGTGAACTTGGAAAAGAAGAACTTGCAAAAGGCGGCTTACTTGCCCAGGAAACATACTCCGGTATCAAAGTAGTTATGATCGGCCCCCGATCCGAAGGGTATGAAGATCTCGAATGGATAGAAACTGAGGATTGTGATGCAGATATAGCTGCAGCCATGGAAAAAGCCTTAAAGGACGGTGTTATCCAGGGAGCTGTTGCGCTTCATTACCCTTTCCCCATGGGTGTTACTACAATTGGACGCGTAGTTACGCCCGCAAAAGGGAAAGATATGATAATAGCCTCATCTACAGGTACTTCTGCAGTTTTAAGAACTGAAGCAATGTTGAAAAATGCCATTTACGGAATATCAGTGGCAAAGGCAATAGGGAAAAAGAACCCCAGCGTTGGCATACTTAACATTGAGGGTGCTCATCCCGTGTACCGTGCTCTTGGGCAGCTTAAAGAGAAAGGTTACGATATAACCTTTGGCCAAAGCATTAGAAAAGACGGAGGTGCTGTTCTCAGAGGCAATGACATTCTTGCAGGTGCTGTTGATGTCTGTGTGAACGATACCCTTACCGGTAACGTAATGCTGAAAATGTTTTCTTCCTTTACCACTGGTGGTTCATATGAATCCATGGGTTGGGGATATGGCCCGTCAGCAGGGGAAGGATGGCCTCACGTTATCTCAATAATATCAAGGGCTTCAGGAGCCCCCGTTATTGCGAACGCTATAGCCTATAATGCTGCGGCTGCAAAGGGAGATCTGCCCGGAATAGTTGCACAGGAAATGAAAAAAGCCAGGGCTGCAGGACTTGACGATATAATCGCTTCCCTTCAGCCAAAGGTATCAGTTGTTGAGACTGAGGAAGTTGAGGTTCCTCCATCTGAACCTACAGACGAAGAACTTCACGGAGTAGATGTTCTTGATATTGAGGATGCCGTTCGTGAACTCTGGAAAGCCGGTATCTATGCTGAATCAGCTATGGGTTGTACTGGCCCAGTTGTAAAACTGCCCTCACGTTTCGCAGAAAAAGGCATGGATATCCTCAAGGAGAGCAATTATCTTTAGACCCCTTCATTAATGCTGCAGCACATATGTGCTGCAGCGCTAATTTTTCAGTTCCACACTATTTATTCTTCACTTCAATTCCATTTGTGTTGGCTGCTTCCTGTTCGTCAGTCTTGCAGATATTATATAGTTGCAGGATACTATTAATGTTGGTCTTGAACTTGAATTAAAAACAGGGGGGATTTTTATATGACTTATCGAGCAACGAGGATGGAGATAAACCTTGGGAATCTCAGGCATAATTTCCGGGCTATAAGAGAACATGTCGGTAATCGATCTCAACTTATGGCCGTGGTTAAGGCAGATGCATACGGACATGGAGTAGTTACTGTTGCTGAAACCCTTATTGATGAAGGTTGCCAGAGATTTGCAGTTGCTATTCCTGATGAAGCACTGGAACTTCGCGAAGCTGGTATTAATGAACCTGTTCTTGTACTTGGCCCCTCTCCATACAGTGTAGCTGGCGAATATGTCAAAAATGGAATTACAGCTGCTCTGACCGATCTGGAATTTGCCCGTGAAATAAGCAGGGAAGCCGTCAGACAGGGTAGTACTGCACTTGTCCATCTCAAGATAGATACGGGAATGGGAAGGATCGGTTTTCTCCCGGAAGAAGTTCCTGAAGTTATAGATGAAATACTTTCTTTGCCCGGATTGCAGCTTGAGGGTATGTTCACTCATTTTGCAGTTGCTGATGAAAAAAGACTTGATTATACAGAGTCTCAATTTAAAAAATATGTTAATGTATTGAACTTTCTTGAGAAAAAAGGTATTCGTATACCCTTGAGACATGTGTGCAACAGTGGAGGTACCCTGCATTCTCCTGAAAAGTTCCTGGATGCTGTACGTCCCGGTATTATCCTTTACGGGATGTGGCCCTCGGGAGAGTGTATAAGGCCTCTGGATCTTAAACAGACCTTTGAAGTTAAATCGGAAGTATCCCTGGTGAGAGAACTTCCTTCAAATTCCGGTATTGGTTATGGATTAAGGTATATGACCAGGGGGGATGAGAAGATCGCGATCCTTCCCATTGGTTATGCAGATGGATACACCAGGGCATATTCAATGAAGATTGATGTTCTTATTCACGGCAAAAGAGCCCCGGTAGTAGGAAATATCTGTATGGATCAGACAATGGTAGATGTAACAGATATTCCTGACGTTAAGATTGGAGATGAAGTAGTGATACTGGGTAAACAGGGGAAAGAGGTTATAACCCCGGAAGAAATGGCATCCCTCAGAGGAACCATTAACTACGAGATCCCGATAAGTTTTCTAAAAAGAGTTCCAAGAGTATATATTGATCTATGATCCTTTTTAACCTGTAGAAAACATTTATGGGCGGCTTGAAAGCCGCCCATAAATGTTTTCTGGATTCACATGTTCTTTTATGGAAATATGGCATTTCGCAATTGGTTACGTCAGCGTCTGAATGTCAGAAATATATTCTGAACAGTTTATACTGAAATATTAATTCAGTGGATCTGTGATTAAAGTTAAGGAAACTGTTCCATGTTCGTCTTCTAAGATCAAAATATTTTGATCTTTTTCGTTTCTCTATTTCGCAAAATTCTGTCATGAAATATTTAATTCAAAGCTACTTTAAAAAGTTTCATGTTACGTATATTATTGCTCAGAGAATAAAAATGCTGTTCGGAGGTTAACAGAAAGGAGAAAATTGTAATGGATCTTTCTCGACAGGTAAATATTAAGGGATTTCCCATGGATGATCTTTCCGTACGAGATGTGGAAATCCTTCAAAAGCAAGCGGCCGAATGCCGTTCTATGGCAGTGAAAATGACAACAGTTGCCAATAGTGGTCATCCAGCAGGTTCCCTCTCAAGTATGGAAATGTATCTGATCGCGTATGGGGTTGCAGATATAACTCCACTTAACTGCAATTCCATTGATCGGGATTTTCTTGTAATAAGTCATGGTCATACTTCTCCAGGTGCATATTCTGTTCTTTCATCTTATGGATTTATGGATCCGGACGATGTGATATCTCACTTCAGGCAGGCAGGAAGCCCGTACCAGGGACATGTTGAAAGAGAGGTTCCTGGTATCGACTGGGGTTCCGGAAATCTCGGCCAGGGACTTTCTGCCGGAACAGGATATGCATTAAGCCAGAAGATCAGGGGATTCGACGGACATGTTTTCGTATTGGGGAGCGATGGAGAACAGACAAAGGGTCAGATAGCAGAGGCCCGAAGAATGGCTGTTTCTGAAAAGCTTAACAATATTACTGTACTTCTGGATTGGAACCATATACAGATCTCAGGAAGGACCGATGATATTATGCCTGCGGCTCTTTCTGCTCTATGGGAAGCTGATGGATGGCATGTAATGGAGTGTGACGGGCATTCTGTAAGCGGGATCTATCAATGTATGAGAAATGCCAGGTCGAAAGATAAACCTGTGGTTATATTCTGTCACACTACTATGGGTAAAGGTGTTACCTTTATGGAGGGTGTCCCGGATTATCATGGTAAAGCTGCTACAGGTGACAATTATAAAAGGGCTTTGAATGATCTTGGAGATGCTGAAAATGATGTTGAAAGGTATCTTGAAAAGAGAAATTCCGAAAAGCTGCCCGAAGGCAGGAAGATAGACCCTTTTGAAATTAATATAGATCCGGGAGTTTCTTTTGACTATAAGAGTGATGAAATTACGGATAATCGATCAGCTTTTGGAAAAGCCCTGGCTGATATCGGATCATTGAACTACCTTAAAGGTGACAGAACACCTCTTGTAGTATTTGACTGTGATCTTGCAGGTTCTGTAAAAACTTCTACATTTGCCCAGAAATGTCCCCAGTGGTTTATCGAGGCCGGTATTCAGGAACATTCTGTTGCTACCTGCTCGGGTGCGTCATCCCTCGGTGGAATAATTCCTTTCTGGGCTGATTTCGGTGTTTTCGGTCTTTCGGAAGTATACAACCAGCAGAGATTGAACGATATAAACGGGACTAATCTCAAGCTGGCTCTGACTCACGTTGGACTTGATGTAGGGGAAGACGGGATGACCCATCAGTGTATTGACTATGTTGGACTTATGCGTAATATGTTCGGCTGGAAACTTGTTGTTCCAGCAGACCCGAACCAGACAGACCGTCTTGTAAGATGGATGACAGGTAATGCCGGGAATATTTGTATTGCCATGGGACGCAGCAAGGTCCCAGTGCTGACAGATGAGGAAGGCAGAGAATTCTACACAGGTGATTATGTGTTCGAATATGGGAAATATGACCTCCTTCGCGATGGTGAAGACGGTTCCATTATGGCAATGGGCTGCATGGTGCCCAGGGCGATTAAAGCCGCCAGCATCCTGAAGCGGGAAGGGATCAGCGTTAAGGTCTACAATGTAGCATGTCCTCTTGAGATCGATGAGAAGGCCTTAGCCGATGCAGCTGAAACCGGTTTTATCCTTACTCTCGAAGACCATAATGAATTTTCAGGAATGGGTTCTGTTATAGCTTCCTATTTTGGGAAAAACTGTTCAGAGGCAGTAATTGAAGTTATTGGAGTGAGCCGTTACGGACAGTCAGGTAGATCCGACGAAGTCCTTGATAATATGGGTCTTTCTGTTGATCATATCGTAGAGAGAATAAAAAGGATGAAAGGTTAAAAATAAAGATATTATCAGATCATCGGTACAAGGGGTGCTGTTTTTATAATGAAAGAAAAAATTCTTCTTCATGTCTGCTGTGCTCCGGATGCTACTGTGCCATGGGAAGACCTCATTAATGAGGGTTACAATGTTACGGGTTTTTTCTATGGTAATAACATTCATCCCCTTGATGAATATAAAAGACGAAAAGATGCATTTATCAAACTTGCGGAACATCTGGATTCAGATTATGTAATAAATTCCTATGAGCCGGAGCAATGGCTTGAACTGACCAGGCGGACATCGACAGAACCCGAGGGTGGTGCGAGATGCAGCATATGTTTCTCTGCACAGCTTTTAGCTGCTGCAAGATGCGCTGCTTTAAACAGGCACAGAATTATGACCACGACCCTGACAATAAGTCCTCACAAGGATCCTGATCATATTAATACGATCGGAAAGGCTGCTGCTTCTTCGTATGGTATCGAATGGTTGCCAAGGATATGGAGAAAGGATAATGGTTTTGTTCGATCTGTAGCTAAAAGCAGGGAACTGGAGCTTTACAGACAGAATTATTGCGGATGTATTTACAGTATCAGAAGGGGTTGAAAACGTTGAAAAATGAGAACCGGGACCTGCTTCCGGTTGGTAAACTGCCACCCGGTATTCTGAAAAGCCAGGTATTATCCATGGCTGGAATAAATCGTTCGGAGGTTCTTGTAGGACCTGGAATAGGTGAAGATGCAGCAGTTATCGATCTTTCAGATATAAGGGGATTTCTTGTTGTAGCATCTGATCCTGTTGTAGGGGCCTCAATAAATTCTGGAAGACTTCTTGTGAATATTAATGTTAATGATGTTGCATGCAAGGGGGCAGATCCTGCATATTTCACTGTAACCCTGCTTTGCCCGAGGAACATGGGAATAGAATTTGTAGAAAGAACAATGAAAGAGATAGATTCAGCCTGCAGGGAAATGAATATATCCATTATCGGAGGCCATACGGAGATTACCGACAGATATGAGCACCCAGTGCTTTCAGGAACTATGATGGGTATATCTTCATATAATTACTCCGCCAGCGATATATCTTCAGGTGACCTCATTCTGATGACCAAGCATGCTGGTCTTGAGGGGATGTCGATCCTGGCAAATGATCGGCCGGACCTTTTCAGAAGCTTCCTTTCCCCTGAAGAAATATCAGAAGTCACGGGGTGGTCAAGATCACTCTCAATATACAGGGAATCAAAGTTACTGAGGGATATTGCAAAGTTCATGCATGATCCTACTGAGGGTGGTATCATCGGGGGCATATCGGAGATCGCTGAATTAAGCGGTTTTGGTGTACATATTGATCCCGGTGATATTCCGATCCACGATATTACACGTAAAGCCTCGATCAACCTTGGTTTTGATCATAGCCACATGATATCTTCAGGAGTACTTGTGGCTGTTCTTGAACCTTCCCGGTCAGAGGAAGCGCTTTCAAGGCTGGCACATGAGAATATCCAGGCTTCTGTAATTGGCCATATGGTTAAGGGAAAGGGTAACATTGAGATCTCGACACAGGAAGAATTATGGAGGGTCCTTGACCTTTAATGTTGCACCAGGGGGTAATTTCATATGAACTTTAATAGAATATTTTCAAGGATCGATCTATTAAGGCAAAAAATGTCTGAATATGGTACAGACTCTTTTCTAATGACAGTTAATGAAGGTTTTAACTGGGAAAATATTTTTTATATTTCGGGTTTTCGCGGAAGCAGCTGTTCTATCCTTATAACTTCAGAGAACGAGTATATTATTACTGATGGCAGATATCTCGAACAGGCAAAGGCGGAAACACCTTTTACACTGATCGACCAGGGTAAAAGGTCCATGTCCAAAGCTGTTATGGATCTGATATCGGAACTTTCTCTTCGAAGCGCGGGATTTGAAGCTGACAGGATGTTTACAGCTTTCTTCAGAAAAATAGAGGGCCTGCACCTTGAATGGCGTGACCTTTCCGGTGTAGTACCTTCTCTTCGCCGGAAAAAAGATCCTGAAGAAACAGGCCTTGTGAAAAAGGCGGCAGATATAGCTTCTCAAGCCTTCAAAAAGACAATTGAAGAGACTTATGCCGGAATGGAAGAAGTTAAATTCGCAAATCTCCTTGAATTTAATGTCAGGGACTTTGGCGCAGAATGTGGGTGGCCCGGTCACGGTTTTGTGGTAGTCTCAGGTTCAAGGACCTCCCTGCCTCATGGTGTCCCTACGCAGAAAAAGATTGGAAAAGGCGATTGGGTGACAGTAGATTTCGGGGCTACATACAATGGCTATATTTCTGATATAACAAGAAACTTTGTCATTGGGGAGCCGGATAAAAAGTTTGCTGAGTTACACAAGGTAGTACTTGAAGCTCATCTGGCTGCTGCGGAGGCTCTTAAACCAGGCAGGGAATGCCGGAGTATAGATGCTATAGCAAGAGATCTGATATCCTCATGGGGGTATGGAGATAATTTTAATCATGGACTTGGCCATGGTATAGGACTGGAAGTCCATGAAAAACCACGGCTTTCTCATTCTTCTGAGGATATACTTCAGCCGGGAGATATCGTTACAGTTGAACCAGGTATATATATTCAGGATCTTGGCGGAGTGAGGATCGAGGATGATTATCTCATAACTGAAAATGGATCTGTCAGGTTAACTGATTCTCTCAGCCGTGAGTTTATCTCTCTTTAAAGGCTGTTGCCATTCTTATTTATTATATTGTGTTAAAACGGTGATATGCATATAATTAGTCATATGTGTTACAAACTCGAATATTGGGAGGTTTATTGAGATGGACAAATATCGTTGCACTGTTTGTGGCTATATTTATGATCCTGAAGAGGGAGATCCTGATAACGGAGTAGCTCCCGGGACAGCATGGGAGGATGTACCTGAAGATTGGCTATGTCCCGTTTGCGCTGTAGGAAAGGACATGTTTGAGCAGGAGTAATTTCCTGAATTCTGTAAATTTTCTAAAAAGCTGCCCATAAGGGCAGCTTTTTTTCTTGACCTCTAATTAAAAAGCTATATAATAAACAAACAAACATAACTGTTATAATTAGTAAACATATGTTTATAGAATATGACAGTAATCTGAGGAGGTTTTCAAATGTTAAAGAAAGTTTTGTGTTTATTTCTGGTAATTATTCTACTTTCCTTTGCTCCGGCTGTTTTTGCTGCTGATTCAGCACTCGATTCGGACGTTATCCTTGTAGGAACAGAATCTACCTTCAGGCCTTTTGAATTTAGAAGTGAAGATAATGAGATCGTGGGATTCGATATTGATCTTGCTCACATGATAGGCAAAAAACTCGGTAAAGAGATCCAGATCGTTGACATGGCTTTTGATGCTCTGATCCCCTCAATATTGACCAAAAAGATAGATATAGTCGCTGCCGGAATGAGTGCAACTCCAAAGAGAGCAAAAAAAGTAGCTTTTTCTCGATCATATTACACAACTCCCGACGCTTTTATAACAAAAGTCGATAATACAAAGATCAAGACTGTTGAGGATCTTGCTGGAAAAACAGCATCCGTACAGCTTGGAACTATCCAGGATGACTTCGCTTCAGGCATTGAAGATGTAACTGTTAAAAGATTCAGCAAAACTGATGATGCTCTGAGAGAGGTTCTTCTTGGCAGAGCCGATTTTGCTGTGGTTGACAGCACTGTTGCACAGGAAAATGTTACAAGCAATAAATCTTTTGTGGGGAAATTACAGATTGCTTTTATGCACAAGATCACTGATACAGGAATGGCTCTGGCAATGAACAAGGAAGATACCGAATTTGTGGAAGCTGTTGACACTGCGCTCGGTGAGCTTATGGCCGACGGTTCTCTTGAAATGCTTGAGAAAAAATGGCTTTCAGACTGATAGTAAAATAACAATATACGAGAGGACAATAGCAGTTAACAGCTGTTGTCCTCTCGCTGTTACTAAGCTTCATACAGAACAGGAGCTCAGATCGTAATCTTTTGTTCTGGATATATACTTCAGACCTTCAATGACTTGAGCATTATTTGCCCGAAGCTTCATTATCTTTTGAATTTTATCCCTGACCCCGTTTTTTACTTGATAAACAAAGGTTTTAGATCTCCATGTTTCTGACTTATTCCCTTCTGCTATGTATTGGAATCCATACAATTTTAATTTCATGTACTTTCTGACCTGTTATTTCTTAACCAAAAAAATTCGTATAATGTATAATGATCATATATGAAAAGAAAAGGAGTAGGTCATATGGATCCCAAAGGTGAAAAAGGTTTTTGGAAAAATGCCTGGCACTGGTTCAAGGCTTTTTCTTTCGGAATCTTTATTGACAAGAGGATGGCCGTTGTACGTAAGGAAGCTTTTGATGAATATGATAACCTTCTTCTTCTCCTGTATAGCGATTTCCTTGGTATACCTAATCCGATCTCCTATTATATGCTTGAACTTCTACCTTATCTTGCCGAGGAGATAGAGCCATGGGAAAGAAGAATACAGAACAGGAAATTTATAGTAGCTGAAAAAGCTGCACAATATGACTTTGACTAAGGGGTAATCCAAATGTCTGAAAACCAGCAGAAACAGTTCGTTTTTTTTGGAGGTAAGGGAGGTACCGGCAAGACAACATGTGCCGGAGCTTTTGCACTGAAGAAAGCGAAAGAAGGATACAAGACCCTCGTGGTTTCAACAGATCCGGCTCATTCTCTTGCAGATGCCTACGGTATCAGAATTGGTTCAGAGATAGTAAGCCTGACATATAATCTCTGGGGACTTGAAGTAGATGCTGAGCTTGAAGCCCGAAAATATATGAAGGGCATTCAGGACCAGATGCTTAATATAGTCAGCGCAGCTATAGTTGAGGAGATAAAAAAACAGCTTGAGATAGCCTATATGTCTCCTGGAGCTGAGGAAGCTGCGATATTTGACAAGTTTATTGAAATAATGGAGATGGTGGGAAAAGCCTATGATCTGATTGTTTTTGATACTGCTCCTACTGGACATACCCTTCGTCTTTTGACACTCCCTGAAATTCTCGGAGCATGGATCGACCATCTGATAGACAGACATGAAAAGGCGAGGAAACTGATGAAAATGTCCGCGAGATATGATGAGATCCTGAAGAAAAAACTCGAGGATGATCCAATTATAAGGATTCTCCACAAGAGAAAAGAAAAATTCTCCTTTGGCCGTGATATCATGACCAATGGAGATCTGACGGAGTTTTTCTTCGTATTAAACGCTGAAAAAATGCCCATTATGGAGACGGAAAGGGCTATCGCCATGTTAAAGAAGTTTTCCATACCTGTAGGAGGCGTTGTGGTTAACAAAATAATTCCTGAGGAAGCTGGACCCTTTTTTGAAAAGAGAAGATCTGCCCAGGAAGATTATCTTGAAGATATAAAACATAGATTTGGTGAATATCGGATAGCTGAGATCCCTATGCTTGAATCTGACATTCAAGGTATGGTTCAGATGGAGCAGGTAGCGCATATTCTTAGAAACCTTTAAAGTTAAAAAATATCTGCTGCTGAAAGTTTTTCCTGATCATCTCAGAGTCAGAATTCTTTCAGCAGCATTTCTGCTTTTGTAATTATCTGTTCCCTTGAGATGTTCCTGCTTTCCAGGCATAAAGTCTTTTCAGGGCCTAAAGATATGGCAAGAGCCAGTCCGATATAAGGATAATTTTCGATTATGGCTCTGTATTCCCCGATCGCGATCGTCTCATAGGTAGCCCCGAAACCAACAGGCCTGTCGTCAGTGCTGATCTTTCCATTGGGAATGTACATAGGACCAGGTCCCTGACCCGTAAAAAGATGGATCTCTATTTTATTCCCTGATGCTTTGTCAATAATTATTTTTCTTTCCCAGGAACCGTAATTGCCGGATGGAGTATCAAAATCTACAATATTTTCTTCGATCGTTCGCCATCCCTCAATATCTGGTAAATTCAAGGATCTTTCAGAGATATCATTATCCGATGCCAGGGCTGGCGCAGAGACTGCCAGGATAACAATAATTATTCCCGCTATCAACCTTTTCATCTATTTTCCACCTCAATGTGTTAAAAAAGTATTCTCTGTAATGACACATTAACATATAACATTAGATAGATAGAGTTTAAGCTATCCTGTTTTTTCTTTCAAGGGAGGTATATTCCAATTATATGCCGGGAATAATTCTTACCAGTACAATGCGCTTAAAGTAGAATTGGATTATAATATAGACTTTGTAAAACGAGTCTGTTTCATAGAAGAAGTCATGGGAAGTTGTGACAGGAGGTTTATGGATAATGGTGAAATTTCATCTTAAAGTATATGGGTGTCAGATGAATGTCTATGACGCGGACAAGATCCGTACCGCCCTTATTGATAAAGGTTGGGTAGAAACACTGGAAGATGAAGCCGAAGTTGTAATTTATAATGGATGCAGTATAAGGGAAAAGGCTGAACATAAAGTGTGGAGTCAGCTTGGCCGTCATTCACAAAGATGGGAAAAGGACGGTCTGCCGATGGTCGCTGTTGTAGGCTGCATAGCGCAGAACGTCGGCAAAGAGATGGCAGAGAGATTCCCCTGGGTCAAACTTATTGCCGGGCCAAGGCACATAGGATTTTTGCCCGATAGCCTTGAGAACATGGTCAGGAACAAAGAAGATATCAGTATGCTTGATGATGGCAGAACCTTTGATGATCTGCACATAGCACCGCTCGAGAGGAATAATCCGTTGAAAGCATACGTTACCATAGCTCATGGTTGCGATAATTTCTGTACATACTGCATTGTCCCGTATGTCCGGGGACGGTTTATGTCCCGTAAACCTTCAGAAATACTTGAAGAGATAAGGGCACTTGTTGATAACGGGGTTAAGGAAGTAACCCTTCTGGGACAGAACGTGAACAGTTATGGTACAGATTTTGATAACGGATATCGTTTTTCTGATCTGCTGAGGGATGTTGTCTCCAATGAAGGTTTGAAACTGCTCCGTTTTGTAACATCTCATCCCAAGGATTTTACACCCGATATTGTTGATGTAATGGCAGAGCATCCATCAATATGTCCTGCTATAAACCTTCCGATACAGTCCGGGAGTGAAAGAATAATAAAATTAATGAACAGGAAATATACCTTTGAACAGTATGCCAATACGGTAGATCTGATCCGCGAACGGCTTCCTGAATGCGGGTTGACCAGTGATCTTATCGTAGGTTTCCCGGGGGAGACCGAAGAAGACTTTCAGCAGTCTCTGGCTGCCATTGAAAAATTCCGATATGATCAGGTGCATACTGCAGCATATTCTCCCCGAAAAGGTACTGTTGCAGCCACCATGGCCGATCAGGTGCCTGAAGAGATCAAAAAAGAGCGTCTTGCAATTATCAATGATCGCCAGTCGGAAATAGCTCTTGAGGTAAACAGCAGTCTTATAGGAAAAGAATATACTATCCTTATAGATGGTCCTGCCCCAAAAGGAGACCATCTTATTCAGGGAAGAACTCCTTCAGACAAAGTAGTAATAATTGAGGCGGATAGTTCTCTTATTGGTTCATTTGTCAGGATAAGGATAACAGAGGCTGAACACTGGTGTCTTTATGGAGAAATAATTGAAAGGCTTGATGACAGTGCCGTATAGATCCGGGGAAGAGGGAAGGACTGAAATATGAATGCTCACGGGTTAAAAAAGGGCCTTTTATTTATCACTGGCGGTATTCTCTGTTTTCTTGCTGCAGCTGCAATGGTCTGGCATTTTTCGGGGAAAGTCCCTGATCAGGAACCTACTGTTGTTGCAGGGCCTCTGCCTGGTTCAGTGAAAGAACGACCGGTAGAAACAGTGGGAAATCCCTCTGAGACAGTATGGGTTATTTATATAACTGGATCAGTTGAGCATCCTGGAGTATATGAGATAGATTCAGGTTCAAGGGTACATAATGCAGTCAAAAAAGCGGGAGGGTTACTTCCAGATGCTGACAGGGTAGGAATAAACCTGGCTGAAAAACTTCACGACGGTGCCCATATTCATATTCCTGAAGTTAAAACAGATAATGAACAGTCTCATTTGCCCCGATCACCACTCGATTCTTCAACAGTAATAAATACCCGCTCCCCGGGGGATACGAATGATTCCAATTCATCCACTTTTTCTAATGCTCTTGTAGATATAAACATTGCAGATTCTAAAGAGCTTCAGGCTCTGCCTGGAATAGGTCCGGTAACTGCTGAAAAGATCATTACTTTCAGGCAGAAGCATGGCAGATTTTCCAGTATAAGTGAACTGATAAGAATAAAAGGTATAGGTGAGAAAAAGCTGGAGCAGGTCAGGCCATTGATATCTACGGGACCATGAAAACTCCAATATCCGAAGTCCCTGCATTTTTTATTCTTCTTGCCTGCATATCTTCGCTTATCCTGTTTGATAAAGGTGTAGAACTTTTCGTCATTCCTTTTACCGTAACCCTGATATCACTGGGTTTTCTGCTTGTGATAACCGTAAAGACTGAGCCGTCCTGGGAGCATGTTGTTCTAATTGTACTTCTTCTTTCATTTCTTGCCTCCTTCTATTTAATTTCCCGTGTAGATACCCCTGAAGAGACAGGGGGACTATCTCTTTTTAAGGCTGAGGTCGTGGATGAAAGGACATGGGGGTCAAAAAGAGTAGCTATTCTTGATGATGGTTCACATAAAATTCTTTTAAAGAGCAGTGCCAGGGATATATTCAAGCCGGGCGATATTCTTGAAATAAAGGGTCTGCTTCTGCCTTTAAAAGATCCTGCAAAAGGTATAGATTCAGGTTTCAATGAAAAGCGTTACTGGTTTGCACATGGAGTCAGGCAGCAGATCATGCCATACCAGATCGATCAGAAAACAGACGAGTCGGGTAGTTCCATCATAGTAAAGTGGAGGACATGGCTCAGGGAAAGGATCGATCTGTCACTTCCTTCGCCCCTGAGAGGTTATATTCTGGCAGCCTGGCTGGGGGTAAGGGATCCAGAGCTTGGGAACAGGCATTCACTATGGGGGACATCGCATCTGCTGGCAGTTTCAGGGTTCCACGTGGGTCTCATTGCCGGGATTATCTTTCTGTTATTCAGAAGATATAGATTCAGGGCTCTGGTAATTTCTGTATTTATGTGGCTATACATCATGTTGACTGGTTTTCATGCAAGCGCCGTCAGGGCAGGAATAATGCTTCAAATGGTTCTTGTGGGAGAGATATTTCATAAGCCTCTGTCACCTCTGAATTCAGTATGTTTTTCTGCTGCATTGATGCTTATGTATAATCCATGGTATTTCTGGGATCTGGGCTGGAGATTATCTGTCTCTTCTGTTATAGCTATCGTTTCTTTTTTCAGATTGTCCCCCTCCCGAAACGTGCAATTTGCTGTAAGCCCTGTCGTATGGGTAGCAACTTATCCCTTGATCTCAAGGACTTTTGGAACCGTTCCCTTTGCCGGGATTATTATTAACATTGCAGCAATACCTGTTTTTGCATTTATTCTTCCAATACTTTCACTCTGTGCCCTTTTGATAATTTCAGATCTCTTTTTTTCTGATCTTGTAATTACCTTTTCACAGGCAATAGTGGAGGGATGGGAATACGGATGTAACATTGTTTCATCCATAATACCGTATGAACTCGCCTGGTCTTTGCCGATAGCTGTTATTGCAGTCAATATTCTCGTCATTCTTTTTCTGAAAGCAATGTCCGTGGAATGGAAAAGGGTCATTATCATTATGTCAATAATGAATATGCTTATTCCTTTTCTTTCTGGCTCGGTTGTGGTGTAATATTATCCTGATCCTTATTAACCTGTAACACATAATGGAGGTAGGCAATTGCTTCTTGTAATTGATGTTGGAAATACCAATACTTCGATCGGGATCTATGACGGAGACTGTCTGGTAAAGCACTGGCGTCTTATGTCGGAAATCCATACGTCTGATGAAATAGGCATATATCTGCTTAATCTCTTAAATCTTTCATCTATCGAGCCGCCCATGATAGACGGAGCTATCCTGTCCAGTGTTGTGCCTCCTCTGGATTCGGCATTTACAGAAGGAATAAGGTCATACATTGGAGTTAACTGTCAGAAAGTCACCTGCGAAATGGATCTTGGAATTGAGGTTAAGTATCTAGTACCTCATGAAGTCGGTGCTGACCGCCTTGTCAACTCTGTAGGGGCGGTATCAAAATATGGCAAACCCCTTATCATAGTTGATTTTGGAACAGCTATAACTCTCGATGTTATTTCATCCGATGGTGCATATCTTGGAGGAACCATATCAGCAGGTATTGTGTCCGGAATGGACGCTCTTTTCGGTAAGACTGCCAAATTGCCCAAGGTTGCATTCGAAAAGCCTGATAGTGTGATCGGAAGAACGACCATGGATTCTATAAAGGCTGGTATAATGTACGGCAATGCCGGTATGGTGGATCATCTCGTGAAGCTTGTCTGGGATGAACTGGGACAGAAAACTCAGGTCATTTCAACAGGAGGTCATGCCGGTAATATAGCTTCTCTTTCAAGCACTATAGATAATGTTGATCCGTATATAACCCTTGATGGTCTGAGAATTATATATGAGAGAAACCATTGATCAAGCTTCAGGTTCCGGCACTATAATAAAGCGTAGAAAAGGACCGGAAGCTTATACAGGTGGTGTAAATGCATGGAACCCGGTCTGGCTTGCACCTCTTGCGGGCATAACGAATTTTCCTTTGCGCAGATTTTTTCTGAAACTCGGGGCCGGGCTTGTACATACGGAAATGATCAGCTGTGCCGGGCTTCAGCGAGGCATGGACAAGACGACAAGGATGCTTGACACAACTGCCGATGACATGCCTCTTGTATTACAGCTCTTTGCTGGAGATGTAAAAACTCTTCTGGAGGGTGTTGACGTTGCACTTGAAAGAGGTGGTTTCTCAGCAATCGGTATAAATATGGCCTGCCCGATGCCTAAAGTCCAGAAAAAAGGTGCTGGAGCAAGGCTTCTTGGCAATCCTGACCTTGCATTTGAAATGGTAGATCAGCTCAGGGAAACAGGTTTGCCTGTCTGGGTCAAGATCCGCAAGTGTTCTCCAGATCATCCCCTGAATACCTTCAGATTCTGTGAAGGTCTTATTAATGCCGGGGCTTCCAATATTGCCATTCATGGCAGGACTCCTGCACAGAGATACGATGGAACATCCGATCGCCTTGTAATAACTGAAGCAGCAAGTCATTTCAGATCCATGATAACTGCAAGCGGAGATATATTCCATCCCCGGGATGTTGTCTATTTTCTTGACCACGGCTGTACAGGTGTTGTTATTGCCAGAGGAGCAATGAGAGATCCGTTTATTTTTCCCAAAGCACTTCGTCAGCTTGGTTATAAGGTTCCCGACGCTTATATCGATCCGTCAATAGATCTTCAGGTTAATTTCCTGACAGATCTTGGAGATGAAATAGAACATTATTATAACGATAGATTTGCCGAGATAATTGTCAGAAGAGTTATGTCCGGAATGTTCAAGGGTATTCCTGGAATTTCCGGTTTCAGACAGGCTTCATCAGGTATTCATGGCTGGAATGAGCTGAAAACACTTCTGCAGAATTCATTTTTATATTTCGAAAGGAGAAATCTTTAATGTCCCAGAATTCCCAGAAAGAAACAATAGCGCTGCCAGAGGAGGAAATTCTCAAGCAGCGTATGGATAAGCTAGCAAGGCTCAAGGAAGAGGAGGGTTATAACCCTTTTGTTATAGAAAAATGGGATCGTAAACATACCGTAGCCTATGTAAGAGAGAACTTTTCTCATCTTGAGGCTGATCAGGGTGATGAAAGTGTAATGCTTGTAACTGCCGGAAGGGTAATGACCCTTAGAAAGCATGGTAAGGCTACATTTGCAAATCTCGCTGATGAAGGCGATCAGATCCAGCTTTATTTTCAGTTCAATGCAATGGGAGAAGAAAACTATTCCTTTGTTAAGAAGTGGATCGATACAGGAGATATTATAGGAATAAAGGGACATCCTTTCTGTACAAGACGGGGTGAACTTACAATATTTGTCAAGGAATGTCTTCTTCTTTCCAAAGCCCTTAGGCCCTTACCGGAAAAATGGCATGGTCTTAAGGATGTTGAAACCCGGTACAGACAAAGATATGTTGATACCATTGCCAATCCGGACGTAAGGGATGTTTTCATAAAAAGGGCAAGGATCATAAAGGCTTTCAGAGATGTACTGGAAAGTCACGGTACGCTTGAGGTCGAAACACCGATCCTGTCCCTTATCGCCGGGGGTGCTAATGCAAAACCATTTCAGACATATCACAATGCACTTGGCAGTGAGATGTATATGAGAATAGCTACGGAGCTTTATTTGAAGCGTCTCATCGTCGGTATGTTTGGAAGGGTCTACGAGATAGGGAAAAACTTCCGGAACGAGGGTATTGATCTGATGCATAACCCCGAATTTACTTCAATGGAAGTTTATTGGGGATATGCCAATTATGAGGATATGATGGATCTGACAGAGGAGATCCTTGTCGCTTCTGCGGATGCGGTTGGAAAAAGAAAAGTTGAATATCAGGGAGTTGATCTCAATTTTAACCCTCCATTTAAACGGATAACCATGGTTGAGGCTGTTCGCCAGCATACTTCTTATGATCTGGATAATATCCAGAGTGATGAAGAGGCAAGGGATATAGCTAAGAAGGCTGGTCTGGATGTTAACGGAGACGAAAACAGGTTTGCCCTTCTTGCAGAATTTTTCGAGGAATTTGTGGAGGATAAACTGATCCAGCCGACTTTCGTACTTGGCTACCCGACGGAGATATCTCCACTGGCTAAAAGGGATCCTGAAAATCCTGATTTTACAAAGCGTTTTGAACTTTTTATAAATGGTTCGGAAATTGCCAATGCATTCAGTGAGCTTAATGATCCACTGGATCAGAAGAGCCGCTTTGAGGACCAGAAAAAGAAAAAAGAACAGGGTGATGAAGAAGCCCATGCTTTTGACAATGATTATATAACAGCCCTTGAATACGGGCTTCCCCCAACAGGTGGTCTTGGTATAGGAATAGACAGGCTTGTGATGTTCCTTACTGATTCCAGATCAATCAGGGATGTTATCCTTTTCCCGACACTTAAGCCAAGATCCTGAACTGTCTCCGGGAGGTGTGGTTCCATTGTCAGGGATCCAAGAGGCTAAAGAAAGAATAGATCGTCTAAAAAAAGATATTGAGGATCATAATTATCGATATTATGTTCTGGATGATCCTTCGATAGATGATTCAGAGTACGATCATATGATGCATGAACTGAAAGAGCTCGAAAAAGAATATCCTGAGTTTTCAACAAGCGATTCTCCTGCCGCGCGCGTTGGAGGTCAGCCTCTTGATGCTTTTGAAAAGATCGAGCATTCTGAACCAATGCTCAGTCTCGATAATGCCCTGGGCATAGATGAACTTAAATCGTTCTTTTCAAGGGTATCCCAGTCTCTCGGCGATAAGGAAATAGATTATGTATGCGAACTCAAGATCGATGGCCTTGCAGTGTCTTTGCTTTATAAAGATGGTCTTTTTATCCGTGGAGCGACCCGCGGTAACGGGAGGATCGGCGAAAATGTAACCCGTAATCTCAAGACAGTAAGGTCTTTACCACTGAGTCTACGCAGTTCCGTAAAAGGGGATCTTGAAGTTCGAGGCGAAGTATATATGAACAAGGAACATTTTGCAGAACTCAACCGGCGCAGGGAAGAAGCCGGTGAACCTTTATTTGCAAATCCCCGCAACGCCTCAGCGGGAAGCCTTAGACAGCTTGATCCATCTGTTACATCATCAAGGCCTCTTGCCCTTTTTGTTTATTACATGCTTGACCCGGGAAATTCCGGCTTGAAGACACAGGGACAGATTCTCAAGTGGTTAAGAGAGACCGGTTTCCCTACCCAACAGCAGAACCGTATCTGTCATGGCCCGGAAGAGGTATTGGCTTTTATAGAGGAGTGGCGGGATAAACGGCATGAACTTTCATATGTAACAGATGGAGTAGTTGTAAAAGTGAACGATCGTTCCTTATGGAAAAAACTTGGTAATACAGCAAAATCACCTAAATGGGCCATCGCGTTCAAGTACCCACCGGAAGAAAAACTTTCAAGAGTAAAGGATATTGTCATTTCCGTTGGGAGAACGGGTGCTCTTACCCCAACTGCTATTCTTGATCCGGTCCATCTTTCCGGTACCATAGTCAGAAGGGCAAGTCTCCATAATGAAGATGAAGTCAAACGCAAGGATATCCGGATAGGCGACATGGCCTGGGTCAGAAAAGCGGGAGAGATCATTCCTGAGATAATCAAGGTTGATAAAGAGAGACGCAGTGGAGATGAAAAGCCCTTCAGGATGCCGGACAAATGTCCGGAATGCGGGTCTGGTGTTGTCAGGCTTCCCGGAGAAGTTGCAGTAAGATGTGTAAATGCATCCTGTCCGGCTCAGCTGAGGGAGGGGCTCATTCACTTTGCTTCCCGTCAGGCTATGGATATCAGGGGACTTGGAGAAAAAATAATAGAAAAACTTATAGAAAAGGAAATGGTAACTGACATTGCAGATATATATTATCTCGATAAAGCACAGCTTCTGGACCTGGAGCGAATGGGGGAAAAATCTGCAGATAATCTTCTGAGGGCTATAGAAAAATCCAGAGAATGCTCCCTGGAGAATCTCGTTACGGCTCTCGGGATAAGATTTGTCGGATCAAAAGTTGCAGAAACCCTGGCAGGATATTTTTCAAATATTAAGGATCTTGAAAACGCATCTGCTGAATCCCTGTCAAAGCTTGAAGGTATAGGGGATAAGATCGCTGTGTCCATAAATGCCTATTTTAATGATGCAACCAACCTTCGAGTCCTTGAGAAGCTTTCCGATGCTGGAGTTAAAATGAGATCTGAAAATACCCCGTATGAGGCGGTTGCAGATAAGATCTTCCAGGATATGAGAATAGTGTTTACAGGAGAACTGGATTCCTTCAGCAGAAAGGATGCTGAGGATGTTGTAAAGCAACTCGGTGGGAAAACATCATCAAGTATAAGTAGAAGGACTTCAATTGTCGTTGCAGGGTCTGACCCTGGCAGCAAATACAAGAAAGCTTCCGATCTGGGTGTTCGGATCATCGATGAGAAAGCATTTCTCGAAATGATAACGCCTTATATTGACGGGTCGGAACTTCCAAAGAGACATTAGAATTACCTGATCTTTAAAGTTGGGCAATATTTTAACAAGAAAGAGTTGCAGATCTGCAGGGGAGGTTTTATTAATGGCGATCTCGGAAGAGGTAGTGAAAAGAGTAGCCATGCTGGCCAGACTGGAAATAGACGAAACAGAGGCCAGTTCTATGGCACAACATTTCGATGGTATTCTTGAGCATTTCAACAGATTACAGGAACTTGATCTGGAAGGTATAAACCCTTTCGTCATGGAGGGTATCGAGGGTACCCCTCTCAGGGAAGATGAAGTAAGACCCTGGGGCAATCGTGATGAAGCATTAAGACAGGCACCGGATTCAGATGGCGATTTCTTCCGTGTCCCCAGTATTCTGGGTGAGGAGGACAAGATATGAAACTGTATGAACTTTCCGCGTCTGAAATAGTCAGAGGTATCAGAAACAAGGACTTTTCAGCGGTTGAAGTACTTAGGTCCAGTCTTGACAGGGCGGGATCTCTCGAAAAAGACCTCAATGCAATGACAGCGTTTTCTTCAGAAGAAGCAATGGTACAGGCTGCCAGTGTGGACGAAGCCATTGCGAGAAATGAGGAACCTGGAATGCTTGCAGGTGTACCCGTACTTGTGAAAGATAATATGTGTACAAAGGGTATCAATACGAGCTGCGCAAGTAATATTCTCAAGGACTGGAAACCTCCATATAATGCGACTGTTGTGGATCTCATAGAGAATGAGGGAGCTTCTATAATAGGTAAGGCAAACATGGATGAATTTGCAATGGGCAGTTCCTGTGAACATTCTGCTTTTGGCCCCGCTCATAATCCTTGGGATACAGACAGGGTTACAGGAGGCAGTTCAGGAGGAAGTGCTGCGGGAGTAGCTGCTGGATATGTTCCTTTATCTCTTGGCAGCGATACCGGCGGTTCCATAAGACTGCCTGCCGGTTTCTGCGGGACTTTCGGTTTGAAGCCTACGTATGGAATGGTAAGCCGTTATGGGCTGATAGCATTTGCATCTTCACTTGATCAGATAGGTCCTTTTGCAAGAACGATGGAAGATATAGCATTATCTCTTCAGGTGCTTTCTGCAATTGATCCGAAGGATTCGACCTGCAGCAGAAGACAGAGGCCTGTTTTCAATTCTGCGCTTCAAAGAGAGTCACTGAAAGGCAGAAAAGTAGGTCTTGTTAAAGAGTTCAGCGAATATGACCTTTCCCCTGATATCCAGGGTGCTGTGAATAAAACTTTAAGAACTCTTGAAGATGCTGGTGCCGAGATAGTAGAAGTATCTCTGCCTGTTACTATGACATCGGGCCTTGGTGCCTATTATATCCTTGCTCCAGCAGAAGCCAGTTCAAACCTTGCCAGGTATGATGGTGTTAAATATGGACATTCAGAGCCAAGCGATGATCTTCTGAATCTGTACCTCAAGACACGAAAGGCCGGTTTTGGGGACGAGGTCAAAAGGAGGATATTGACCGGTACATATGTATTGAGTTCAGGATATTATGATGCCTACTACCTTACAGCACAGAAGGTCAGACAGGTTATTACCAGGGAGTTTAACGCCGCATTTGCTCAGGTTGACAGTATTATCATGCCGGATTCTCCCGCGCCGGCATTTCGGATCGGAGAACTTATTGATGATCCTATCCAGATGTATATGATAGATGTCTTTACTTTACCGGTAAACCTTGCGGGATTGCCGGGATTATCTGTAAACACAGGTTTTTCATCTCAGGGATTGCCACTGGGAGTTCAGCTTGTTGGTCCCAAATGGGGAGAAATGCAGCTTCTTTCTCAGGGAAGTATCCTGGAAAAAGAGTTTGGATCGGCTAAGATCGCGGATGGAGGTGAAAAAAGATGAAGGAAGAATTCACTCCAGTTATAGGTCTGGAGATACATGTTCAGCTGAACACGAAAACCAAGCTTTTCTGCTCATGTTCAACAGATTATATCGGTGCAGTTCCAAACACCAATGTCTGTCCGCTATGTCTGGGTTTACCAGGAACACTTCCAGTCCTGAATGCCAGGGTGGTAGAAGCAGCAGTAAGGACTTCTCTGGCTCTGAACTGTACAATTAATCATATAACCCGTTTTCACAGAAAGAACTATTTCTATCCGGACCTTCCCAAGGCCTACCAGATATCCCAGTATGATCTGCCTATAGCCGAACACGGAAGTATAGAAATTGCCGGGGATGATGGATCTGTCAGAAAAATAGGCATTACCAGGCTGCATCTTGAGGAGGATGCCGGAAAACTCGTTCACAGCGCGCAGGATGGTCGCCTCTCGGGGTCTCGTTATTCTTTTGTAGATTATAACAGGGCAGGTGTGCCTCTGGCAGAGATAGTTTCTGATCCTGATCTAAAGTCACCGGCGGAGGCAAGAAAATACGCGACAAGGCTCAGACAGCTGGTAAGGTATCTGGGTGTCTCCGATGGTGATATGGAGAACGGTTCACTTCGTGTAGATGCTAATATTTCAGTAAAATGTTCAGATGGAAGATGGGGTAACAGGACAGAGATAAAGAACATGAATTCTCTAAGGGCTCTGGAGCGAGGTCTCGAATATGAGATCAAACGTCAATCCCGTCTCCTTGCAAGACAAGAGGAAGTTGTCATGGAAACCCGCCATTGGGATGATTCGAAAGGAATTACAGCTTCTTCAAGAAGTAAGGAAGAAGCTCATGATTACCGTTATTTCCCGGAACCTGACCTGCCGCCTCTAATTCTTCCGGATGATTATGAAGACGGTTTGAAATCTGATATTCCGGAATTACCATGGGATAAAGAAAAAAGATTCAAAGAACAATATGATCTGTCAGATGATGACATTTTAACTTTAACCGAAAATGCGGGGATAGCCTCTTTCTTCGAGGAGTGTGTAAAGGCAGGGGGATCAGCCAGAAGATCAGCCAATTGGGTACGGACAGAAGTCCTGAGATTCCTTCACGAAAATAAAATAAGCCTGGAAGAATTCCCTGTTAAGGTATCTGATCTTGCTGAAGTCATAGGCATGATCGATTCAAAAAAACTTTCAAATACCGCCGCAAAACAGGTTTTTGAAGCTCTGGCAGCTACCGATAAAAGTCTGGGAAAAATACTGGAACAATCCGGGATCCAGACTGGCGGCATAGGGGGAGAAGATCTGAGGGCAATTGTATTAAAAATTGTTGAAGATAATCCCGAGATCATAGATACTATAAAGTCAGGAAAAGATAAGAAAGACAAGAAACTGAAGTTTCTTCAGGGGCTCGTCATGAGAGAGACAAGGGGACAGGCGGATCCTGGAGAAGTTGTACAACTGATTCATTCCATGATAGAACAGTAGTAGCGAAACAGAAGGTATCCTCTGGTATTTCAACTCAGGGGGACCTCACGGGTATTTGATCAATATATTTTGAGCCATTCTACTATTCAAAAGGTGGTTACAGGGAGGTACGTAGCGTATGGGAAAGCACAAACCTGAAGATATTAGGAGCATTGCCATTACTGCTCATGGAGGTGCTGGGAAAACATCACTTACCGAAGCTATGCTTTTCAACAACGGCGATACAACACGTCTGGGAAGCATAGAGGGAGGCAATACGGTATCAGATTTTACCAGTGAAGAGCAGAAGCGCCAGATCTCTATCAATAACTCGCTTGTCACCATGGAAAGAAATGATAAGGTTCTTTATGTACTTGACACACCTGGTTATGCCGATTTTATAGGAGACATGCGTTCATCCATGCGTGTAGCTGATTCAACAGCGATCGTAGTAAGCGGGCTGCATGGAGTAGAAGTGCAGACAGGGAAAGCATGGGAGTTTGCGGAGGAATTCAAATCGCCTCTGATGTTTTATGTCAGTAAATTAGGGAGGGAAAACTCTGATTTCGACAGAACTGTCGGCCAGATCCAGGAAGAGTTAAGTGATAAGGCCATTCCCCTTTTTCTGCCCATAGGCCATGAAGAAGCTTTCAAAGGTGTGGTAGATCTTTTAAGGAACAGGGCATATGTTTACAAGGCAGATGGAAGCAGTGATTTTGAAACTTCAGATATCCCGGAAGAAGTTGCTGAAGCTGCTTCAAATGCAAGAGAGTCTCTTGTTGAGACAATAGTTGAAGCTGATGATGAATTGATGATGATGTATCTTGAAGGAGAAGAGATATCTGAAGATGATCTTTTCAAGACTTTCCGGCAGGCCATCATCGAGAGAAGGATCTTTCCGATCATCCCAGGTTCGAGTACTCTTAATGTAGGAGTGACCCAGTTCCTTGATACACTCACAGAATTTTTCCCGTCACCACTTGAAGGTAAACCCAGACATGCACTTGATGGAGAAGAAGAGCTTGATATAGCGCCCGATCCTGACAGTGCTTTTTCTGCTCTGTGCTTCAAGATAATGGTCGATCCCTTTGTAGGGAAGCTCAGTTTTATACGGGTCAATTCGGGAAGTGCGACAACTGATAATCCTGTTTATAATGTGAACAGGGAAGAAGAAGAAAGGGTCAGTTCCTTCAAGAGCATGTTGGGTAAGGAAGGAAAGGACCTTAAGAATATAGTTGTTGGAGATATTATAGCAATTCCGAAACTGCACAGTACCCACGTAGGGGATACACTTGCCATAAAAGGTACAACTTTCCATTTTCCGCCCATCAAGTTCCCTCAGCCTGTTTACAGTGTTGCTGTCGAAGCAAAGAGCAGGGCAGATGAAGATAAACTTTCTTCAGCACTTCATCGAATGCTTGAAGAGGATCCGACCCTCAAGTTTGAGAAGAATGTCGATACCGGAGACAATGTCCTTTCAGGTATGGGAGACCTTCACCTTGATATCGTTCTTTCCAGGATCAAGGAAAGATACGGGGTTGAACTGGATACCCGCACCCCGCAGGTCCCCTATAAAGAAACTATAAGGAAAACAGCTAAAGCTCAGGGGAAACATAAGAAACAATCAGGTGGTAGAGGTCAGTATGGCGATGTCCACATAGAGTTCAGTCCCAAAAAGCGTGGAGAGGGATTTGAGTTTGAGGATAAGATCGTCGGAGGAGCAATACCAAAGGGTTACATTCCTGCAGTTGAAAAGGGACTCAACGAGGTTATCAAGACCGGTGTTCTTGCCGGTTATCCTTGTGTTGATTTTAAAGCTTCGCTTTTCTTCGGATCTTACCATGATGTTGACTCATCAGAAATGGCTTTCAAGATCGCAGCACATATGGCCTTTAAGAAAGGTATGGCTGAGGCCTCTCCCGTTCTGCTTGAACCAATAATGAACGTTGAAGTGGTTGTACCCGAAGATTACCTCGGTGATGTAATGGGTGATTTTAACAGCCGAAGGGGCAAGATCATGGGTATCGACAGTAAGGGTAGTCTCCAGGTAGTAAAAGCCCAGGCTCCTCTTGCAGAGATGTTCAGATATGCCATAATATTGCGTTCAATGACTTCGGGCCGTGGTACTTTCACCATGGAACAGTCACATTATGAAAATGTTCCTGACGAGATCATTAAAAAGATCGTTGCTGCAAGAGCAGCAGAAGAAGAGAAGGACTAGTATATATTCTATTTAGTTTCAACATAAAAAAGTAGGCTGGGATCAACCCAGCCTACTTTTTTTATGCTTTTAACTTACAGGTGTCCCTAATAGCTTAAAGGATTGGAAGCAAGTTCAAGTCCCATTCTTCTTGCGGTTGCAGAAAGTATCCAGGCAAGTTCTCTGGAAGATCCCGCAGCTTGGGGTCCTTTGTTAACTTCAAGATCAATATGATCAAGGTTTGTAACTGTTCCTGATCTTTCAGCCCAGCAGGTTATCGGTAAGGCAAGAGCGTTTTCCGGGATTCCGGTTTCAGGAACGTTAGATCCTAATATGACCAGATCTTTGATCTCTTTCAGGTCTGTTTCAGTAAGCCCTGCTTGAGATAGATCCACGTCTACCATTAGAAGTGTCTTTATTCTTCCTTCTTTAACACTGGCGATCACATCAGAGATCTGTGTATTTGCGATATTTGCGTTTATTGCGCCAACAGAATTGGACTCCCTGTACATGAGGAAGAAATCTGTCTTTTCAGCGGTCTCGAGCAAATCAGCTAACGCTGAAGCAGCGTTTGTACTTGAAGCCGTTTCTGCTCCGATCAATGTTACCATTTTCTTTGAATTAAGAATGGTGTCAGCTGATCTTTTAAGAAGTTCCGCATCTACACCGGTAAGTTCAGCAACCTTTTCAGGGGTATGGTCACTGAGTTCAGAAGGTATTTCCATTTCTTCATTTATCATAATTGATGTAAGAATACCCTTGTATACATCCTTTTCTGAACCCTTTACAGGTGAAAGCACTATGGCTTTGTCTCCCTTGTCCAGCATACCGGGTTCCTGCCCTATGAATATCATCGATGAGCCATTCTTCCGCATGGATCTTCTTACCCAGGAAGAAAGGACAGGCTGCTCATCATCGGTATTTGTTGAAGCCATAACTATGCAGTCTGAAGAATTCAGTGATTCATAAACAGTTCTTTCCTTATTTGATCCGAAACGGTCATCAAGGACCTTACGTCCCGGTTCAAAGGTATCGATTCCCGTGACTGCTATCTGAGCATCCCATGAAAGTTCCCGGGAGAACTTACTGATAGTTCTGAAGTCTTCATTTGTGATCGAAGAACTTGTTATCACAGCAGTCTCTTCAGCCTTTGAGTTTTTGAGGAGTTCGGAGAGATTCTCAAGAGCATTAGTCCAGGAGATCTCATTACCATTCATAACAGGATCAGTTATTCTCTGTTCGAAAACTTCACTGAAATGATATCTTCCTTTAACACAGCAATGACCGTGACTTGGAGAGCTCATAGAATCAAGATCTGTGGTGATCCTGACAATTCTTTTCTTTGAGCTTTCAAGGTTAAGGTCAAGTTCGCAGCCCACCGGGCATTTGTTACAGGTTGTTTTTACGATCTCCGGTTTTTCAGTATGTGGCCAGCGTTCCGTGCGTTTTTCGAGTAGTGCTCCTACAGGGCATACCTGGGTACATAAACCGCAGAATGTACAATCTGAGGATTCAACCGGCTCAAAGAACTCTGGTGACATAACTGAACTGAAACCACGTTTTGCAAAATCTATGGCGTGGAATCCGGCTATTTCATCACAGGCTCTAACACATCTTCCGCAGAGGATGCATTTGTCCATATTCCTGATATAGTATTCGTTTGCTTCCTCAAACTTGGAAATATGTTCTCCAGCAACCCTCTCCGGCTGAACTTCGTAATCTGTTGCGTATTTGCGAAGTTTACACTCGAATACATCCGGGCAGCCGCATTCCATACATCTTGAGGCGTCATTCAGGACCTGTTCCTCTGTAAGTCCCTTGTTATATTCTACGAATGGTTCATTGAGTCTCTTTTCTGCCGGAACATGTTCAAGCTTTTCCCGGGGCTGTTTTTCAATATCAAGGAAATCTTCAGGACCAAGATCCTCTCGAATTATGTCGTATACGAATGGTTTCTTTGCTTTACCGGTCTGAATAAAACTATCAATTGATTCAGCAGCCCAATGCCCATTCCCGATGGCTTCAATTGCTATCTTTGGACCTGTTTGCTGATCTCCGCATACGAAGACTCCAGGCAAAGGAGTAGCGTAATCATCATCGATGATCATTTTTTTAGCATCATGTATTGATTCTGGAAGACCTGAAAAATCGATTTTCTGTCCTATTGCTGCTATAACATTATCTACTTTAAGTTCAAAGGTCTCACCGGTAGGTACGGGTCTTCTTCTTCCGGACGCATCGGCTTCTCCAAGTTCCATTTTTTCGCAAACAAGAGTTTCTACTTTGCCATTTCCCTCTACTGATCTTGGGGAAGCAAGGAAAATAAAATTGATGCCTTCTTCCATGGCTTCCTCAATTTCGAGGTTTTCGGCAGGCATTTCATCTCTTGTTCGTCTGTAGATTATCGAAACTTCTTCTGCTCCAGTACGCTTTGCGCATCTGCATGCGTCCATTGCAGTATTTCCTCCGCCGATCACTGCAACCTTCCGGCCTATCTCCATAGGTTTTCCAGTGTTTACCGAGTGAAGGAACTCAATACCGGAAATGACTCCCGGAAGATCCTCTCCCTTTGCTCTCATGGAAGAAGAACCCCAGCAACCCATGGCGAGAAGAACTGCATTATGCCTTTCTCTTATTTCATCAAGACAGATATCTTTACCCAGTTCTGTGCTGGTGAAGGTTGTTATTCCATGATCAAGGAGCCAGTCGATCTCTTTTTGAAGAACTTCCTGGGGTAAACGATAGTCTGGAATACCATATCGCATCATTCCGCCGAGGAGAGGCTCTTTTTCGTAGATAGCAACATCGTACCCCTTCATCCTGAGGTAGTATGCTGCAGAGATCCCCGCAGGGCCGCCTCCGACTATACCTACACTTTGACCGTTGTTATCTACAGCAGGAATGTCGCCAATAAAGCCATTGGCAATAGCTTTGTCAGCTACGAACCTCTTTATTTCTCTTATAGAAACTGCTTCTTCATCTACAAAGTTTCTTCTGCACTCCTCTTCACAGGGAGCAGGACAGACCCTGCCTATAGATGCTGGAAGTGTTACATTTTCATGAAGCAGGTCCATTGATTCCTGATACTTTCCCTGGGCAGCCAGATTTACATATCCCTGTACATTTCCCTTAGCAGGACAGGCAAGGGTACAGGGTGGGCGGCAGTCCCCGACATGATCCGAAAGAAGCAGCTCCAGCGCCAGTTTCCTGGCCTTGGTTACTCTTTCTGTATTAGTTGATATATCCATTCCCTCAGTAATGGCAGTTGAACATGCCCTTATGAGGCTTTTAGCTCTTTTTACTTCTACCAGGCAGACCGAACACCCTCCGTGTACAGAGAGATGAGGTTCATAACATAAAGTAGGAATCTCGATGCCGCATTCTGCACAAAGGTCGAGTATTTTCTGTCCTGGATATCCATAAACTTCTTTTCCGTTCAGTTTAACTCTGACAGTTCTATCCATTCCGCAGAAATCCTCCCTTATTCAACAGTAATTGCATTTACGGGACAGACTTCTTTACACTTCCCGCAACGTATGCATATATCGTCATTTATTACATGAGTCTTTTTTACTTCTCCCGAAATCGCCTCTACAGGGCAGTTCTTTGCACATTTGGTACAGCCGATGCACTTGTCAGGGTCAATGGTGTAACTGATAAGTGATGTGCAAACTTTGGCGGGACATTTTTTGTCCTCTATATGGCTCAAATATTCATCACGGAAATATTTCAATGTTGTAAGGATCGGATTTGGGGCGGTCTGTCCAAGTCCGCAGAGAGAACCGTCCTTGATCTGGTAAGCCAGTTCTTCAAGAAGATCAAGATCCTCAACTTTACTTTCCCCTTTGGATATTCTTTCGAGGATTTCCAGCATTCTCTTGGTTCCGATCCTGCAGAAGGGACATTTACCGCATGATTCACTCTGCACAAAGGAAAGGAAAAATTTGGCCACGTCAACGATACAGGTATCTTCATCCATTACTACCATTCCACCGGATCCCATAATAGCCCCTGTGGCGTTTATTGATTCATAATCTACAGGAGTATCAAGAAGGTCTTCCGGCAGGCATCCACCTGAAGGTCCACCCAGCTGTACAGCTTTGAAAGCCTTGTTGTCGGGGATACCGCCTGCTACAGTGAAAATGACATCTTTCAAAGGCATACCCATTGGTACTTCAGCGAGACCGCCTTTATTGATCTTTCCGGCCAGTGCAAAAACTTTTGTTCCCCTGCTTTTGCCTATACCGTATTTTGAGAATTCTGCAGAGCCGTTTGAAATGATCCAGGCGATGTTAGCGAGAGTTTCAACATTATTGATGTTAGTAGGTTTGCCCCATATACCGCTGTTGGCAGGGAATGGCGGTCTTGGGCGAGGCATGCCTCTTTTGCCTTCTATTGAAGCTATCATTGCCGTTTCTTCACCACATACGAAAGCTCCGGCTCCCTCCTTGATATGAATATCAAAAGAAAAATCAGTTCCCATGATATTGTTGCCCAGGTACCCTTTTTCCCTTGCCTGATCAAGAGCGGTATTCAAATGTTTTATAGCAAGAGGATATTCTGCACGACAGTAGATAATTCCTTCGTCAGCTCCGATCGCGTATCCTCCAATAGCCATACCTTCAATAACACTGTGTGGATCTCCCTCAAGAACTGAACGGTCCATGAATGCGCCCGGATCTCCCTCGTCGGCATTGCAGACAAAATACTTCTTATCGCTCTTTGCAAGATGGGCAAATTTCCATTTCAGGCCAGTTGGGAAACCGGCTCCGCCGCGTCCCCTCAGGCCGCTGTCAAGGATCTCCTGTATAACTTCCATGGGAGACATATCCTTTATTGCCTTTTTAAGGCCGTTGTAACCGTCTCTTTCGGTATATTCATCAATATTCTGAGGATCAATAAGGCCGGTATTCCTGAGAACGATCCTGACCTGTGTATCAAGTCTGAAATTTTCTGATGCTTCATCGGAAGTATCAAGAATAACATTCTCTTTAAGAAGTTCATTGTTTTCCACGTGCTGTTTTACTATCTTTTCAGCGACAGACACATCAACTTCTCCGTAAGTGACCCTTCTCCCGGCTTTTTCAATTTCCACGAGAGGTTCCATGTAACAGAATCCTATACATCCTACTTTCTTAAGCTCCACTTCAGAATTACCATCCAGTAAAGACTGAAGTTTTGAGTAGACCGGCTCAGCTCCGGCAGCAATACCGCAACTGGCCATACCAACTTTTACTATAGTTTTAGGCAAAGAAGACACCTCCATATCAACCCTGTTCGCGGTAGGATTCCAGAACTTTCACTGCTTTGTCCGGGGTCAGCCTACCATGAACTTCACTACCTACCATCATAACTGGAGCCAAACTACAGCAGCCCAGGCAGGCAACATATTGAAGAGTGAACATACCGTCAGAAGTTGTCTCACCATTTTCAATATTGAATTCACGCTGTATCTGTTCTCCTATCCTTGCAGAACCCTGAACATGGCATGCAGTTCCCCTGCAGACCCTGACAACATATTTTCCTTCAGGCTGCAAACGGAACATGGAGTAAAATGTTGCCACTCCGAATAATTCTGCTGCCGGGATATCCAGTTCTTTTGAGATATGCTGAACAGCGTCTTCAGAGATATATCCCAGTTCCTTCTGGACATCCGCAAGCAGAGGTATTGTAATACCTTTTCTGCCATGGTATTTCTCAACCAGGGGTTCCATCAGTTTCTTGAGTTTCCCAAAATCTTCTTTTTGCAAGACTTCCATTCCTTCCCCTCCCGTATAGATATAAAAAAATTGATCCTGTATACCGCAAAACCGGTTTTTACAAAACAACTTTTCAATTATACATCTAATAAATTTGTTGGAAAGAAGAACTCGAAATATAAAATTATATGTTAAAGTGTTAATATGGATATGAAATATGAGTATTGTAATATTTCTATTTCCTTGACATATACCGGTGAATCATGTATATACCTGGGTAGGGTAATTACATAAGGATAATTTAAGGAGGAATATAATTATGAAGATCAAGGTATATTCGACAGCTACCTGTCCATGGTGTACCAAGGTTAAAGAATATCTCTCCAATAAAGGAGTAGAATTTGAAACTGTCGATGTCTCGGCAGACAGGGAAGCAGCTATGGAAATGGTTAAAAAAACACAGCAGATGGGTGTCCCGGTTACTGAGATCGACGGTGAGTTCGTAATAGGCTATGATACCGGGAAGATCGACCAGCTCATTAGCCATTCCGATCAGTAAATTTCCCCATTTAAAAAATAATTCATTTAAACGAGCAGGGACACACCTTGGAGATCAGAGGGATGTCCCTGTTCGTTTATTCATATGAGATAATCAAGACATAAATTCGTCGAGGGGGGTTTCAAATGTCAGGGTTACTGAGTATCTTGTTTGGTTCCGCCATATCTGAAAATAAGAAAAAAGGGGCTATATCTTTATCAAAAATTGAAGAGTTTGAAAAGCAGCTGTCCGATGCGGATACCTGGTTGAAGAGTGGAATGGAAAATGGGCAGGAAGGATTCGGCTGGTTAAGGCTTCCTTACCAGGATGTATCCTCTTTGAAAGAACAGGGCAGGTGGTTATCTGGATTTGAGAGCATCATCCAGATAGGTATTGGCGGTTCAGCCCTGGGTAATCGCATGCTCAACAATGCTTTGCTTCATCCATTTTATAATGATCTAACACCAGAAAAGAGGAAAGGGCCTCGATATTATCTTGCAGAAAATGTTGATCCTGAAAGTAACAATGCCATATGGGAAATGGTCGATCCGGACAAAACGGCTCTTCTCGTAATAAGTAAATCAGGTTCGACTGCAGAGACAATGGCAAACTTTCTTTTCTTTTTTAATAAAATGCAGGAGAGCCTGGATAGAGATGAGACCCTGAAGAGAGTGCTTGTGATAACTGACCCCGAAAAGGGTACCCTCAGGGCTCTCGTGAACGATACTGGTTGTCGGAGTCTTGAAGTCCCTTCGGGTGTTGGCGGAAGATATTCTGTTCTTTCACCCGTGGGACTTGCCGCTGCTTCAGCAGTTGGTATAGATATTGATGATCTGCTTGCGGGGGCGAGGGAAGCTCACAGCCAGCTGTCATGTTCTTCAGGCATATTGGACAATCCCGCACATATTCTTTCGACTTTGACTTTTCTTCATTATCGGGAGGGCAGGAACATAAATGTGCTTATGCCCTATACGGATAGCCTGAATGCTTTTGTTGAATGGTATGCCCAGCTCTGGGCTGAAAGTATTGGCAAGGAAGGGAAAGGATCTACACCGGTAAGGGCTCTTGGAGCAGTAGATCAGCATTCTCAGGTCCAGCTTTATACAGAGGGGCCGGACGATAAACTGTTTACTTTGATCAATGTGGAAAAACGTAATTCGGTTTTGACCATACCGCATCCGAACGAAGGATCCTTATCACCTCTCGGATATATGGGTGGAAAAGATATGAGCCAGATGATCGGTTTTGAGGCCCGGTCAACGGCTTCAGCCATAGCTGCATCTGGAAAGCCGGTAATATGGATAGATCTGCCAGATCTTAGTGCAAAAACTCTCGGTGGACTTATTTTCTTTTATCAGTATGCCACAGCTATGCTTGGTTATCTTTTATCAATAAATCCATTTGATCAGCCCGGTGTAGAGCAGGGGAAGAAATATACCTATGGATTGATGGGAAGAAAGGGATTTGAAGATAATGTTTCGGAAGTAGAAAAGATCTTCAGCTCTATAGAAAGTCTTTCTACCAGTATGTAGTTACATTACAGCCGGATCCATTGGGGTCCGGCTGCGTTTCTTCTCAGGTATTATCTCAATCTTTTTCCGGTATATCCCATAGATCATCTATATCATAACGTGTAAGAGCTTTCTGTATGTTCAGCTTGATATCAGGTACAGAATCTTTAAGTTTCTCAATATCGTGCTTCATTGTCTGCCTTTTAGTATTGCTGTCATAAGGGCATTTGTTTTTTATTACTGGAAGGGCCATTCTTTCAATTTCACTTTCAATATGGCTTTCCTCGATATATATCAGCGGTCTTATTACTCTGATCTGGGTACGGCTTAACCAGGTAACAGGTTTAAAACACTTGAAACGTCCCGTCCTGAAAAGATTAAGAAGGGCAGTTTCTGCTACATCATCAAGATTATGTCCAAGTGCAAGGACATTGCATCCCCTTGCTTTTGCAGAATTACACAAAATTCCTCTCCGCATGTTGGAACAAAGGCTGCAGGGAGAACGTTCATTTCTTTTCCTGATGATCTCAAGAACTTGATGATTCTCGACAAAGTAGTCTATTCCCAGTTTTTTGCAGAGTTCATCCATTTTATCCAGATCATTATCTCCACCTGTTATATCAACAGTACATGCTTTAAGTTCAAAATCTGCTTTTATCCGTTTACGTATTTCAATGAGTGAAAGGAGCATTATAATACTGTCCTTTCCACCGGATAACCCTGCCATTATTGTGTCACCCTCGTTTATCATCTGAAAATCTCCGAGGGCTCTCCCGAATTTCCTGATGAAACCTTTAGAAGGTTCAGGGATGTCTTTATCAATTCTGATTTTCAAAATTATCGGCTCCTGCATAAAAATGTATACATCGCTTTCGCGATATTAGGGTATAATTGGGACTATAGACCTATTTATGATTCTTAGTACCCATATCCTCAATTGATATTACGGTTTTGGTTCATCATATTTTTTCATTGCAAACTATAGCATAAATCTTTTTTTTGAGGTGCAGTTGATAACAGTTTTTCAGGATCTTGATCTTTTAACCTTTTATAATTTACAAACTTGATCAAGATCTACAAACAGCAAATATTTTCCTTTTTGTTTGAAATGGAAACCGGACATTATCAAACTTTATTGTCTTTCTTTCGAATTGTGGGGGTGAATCATGGAGTATGTTTCTGTCGTAGTTGCAGATGATCATAAGCTCTTTCGTGATGGGATAAAAAAACTGCTTGAACTTGAAGCTGATATAACAGTGGTTGGAGAGGCAGAAGATGGCATTCAGGCCCTTGAGGTTGTAAGGCAGGAATCTCCGGATATCCTTATGTTCGATGTATCTCTCCCCGGACTTGACGGACTCCAGATGGTAAGGGAATTGAACAGTCTGGAAACTGGCGTCAGGTATGTAGCGATAAGCGCATGTGATGACGAGGAACCTCTCTCCGCACTTTCTTCTGAAGGAGTGCAGGCATTCGTATTAAAGGCATCTGGCAAGGTTGAACTCCTCTCTGCAATAAGATCAGCAGGTCGCGGTCAATCCTATGTTGATCCCAAGGTTGCGGGAAAGCTTTTAACTTCATTTTACAGGAGAAAAGAAGAAAGTGACCAGCTTCATGAACTGACCCCAAGGGAGAAAGAGATCCTTTACTGGCTCTCACAGGGGCTCAGTAATACAGAGATATCTTCAAGAATGGTACTTTCTGAAAAAACCGTAAAGAATCATGTCAGCCATGTTCTTAAAAAACTTGATCTAAGGGATAGGACCCAGGCAGCAATAATGGCCTGGAAAGTTGGTTTTGCCCAGCTTAATCCTGATTCAATGGAAAGGATCCTGGAACTCAGCAGAAAATCTGAGTGATTTCCTCAACGGCCATAATTATAACTGACAAAAACATTTTGCCCGTTTGTTGGAACTTCATGGTTTATATGTTGAGGGGGGAATAGATCAGCTTGTCTTTGCGCAGGGGTTTTATAGTTTTCCTTCTACTTTCATCTCTGGTAAGTTTTTCCATTCTGCTTGCCAGTGTCAATGAGAAAACCATCGAAACTTTCCTTTCAGCTGATGTAAGGGGGCTGTTTGTTGCTCTGCTCCTGGTGTTCATGGCATGGTGTTGTGATGCAGCAAGGCTTTGTGCTGTTGCATTGGCAGCTTCTGAACGGATAACTTTCCGTCTTGGTCTTGTACTTACCTGGCTTCATTATTTTGGTTGTGCTGTGACGCCAATGCAGACCGGTGGCGGCCCTTTTCAGGTATATGTGCTTTATCGAGGCAATATTCCCATAGGAAAAGGTGTTGCGATAACATTAACGCGTACTCTTCTGACAATGTTCATCCTTGGTATATCTGTATCAGGTTCGGTTATCTTTGAACCTGGTTTTATTAGTGAAAATAATCTTCTGGCAGGTTTTTTCTCCTATGTTGTCCTTTTTGTTATCATTTCGTGGATCCTGGTTGTTATAAGTTTCATAAGGCCCCGGATCATAAAGCGATGGGCAGAGATCTTAACACTGTTGTTCAGAAGGTTCGGGTTGCTTCAGACCAATTCTATTCTCAAGATCATAAGACGTATCAATACAGAAATAGATAACTACAATTATAATTTCAGACTTTTTTTTAACTCTGGCTTGAATTATTTTATTACAGGCCTTTTATTTTCATGTCTGCACCTGGTTTTTCTTTTTTCAGTTCTGCCGGTTCTTGTGTGGTCTATGGGGTTACATGTTCCTTATATGCAGGCTTTTATGGCCCAGAGTGTATTTCTTTTTGTTCTTTACTTTGTTCCCACCCCTGGAGCGAGTGGTTTTGCGGAGGGGGGAGGAGCAGCTCTGTTCAGTCTATTGATGCCATGGAACATAGCTGGAGTAATGGCAGTTATCTGGCGGTTCTTTACAGAATACCTTGCCATACTGATGGGTTCTATAGTGGCAGTAAAAATTCTTGGATGGGGTCTCGATAAAGACTTCTATGGAAAGGAAATGAATGATCTTGACTAAGAAACATAACAATTTAGTGGGTAAAACAGTATTTCGTCTAAGAGGCGGGATCTGGACAGCCTTATTTTTTTTGATCCTCTATCTTGCAGATCCTGTATTTGCAAATATTTTACCCGGGGTTTCATTAGTAATAGCAGGACAGATAATGAGAATATGGGCTTCAGGGACGATCGGATTATACAGGGGAGAGAAGGTCAAGGCTGAAAAGCTTGTAACTTATGGTCCTTATGCTTTAATGAGAAATCCTCTTTACTTTGCAAATGGTCTGATCGGTGCAGGCTGGTCAATAATGGCAGGCTTATATGCATTTGTTGCTTTTGTTGTAGTCTTCTTCGTTGTCTATAACCTTTGTATCATTCCATATGAAGAACAATTTCTCGAAAATAGATTTAATGGAGCATACCTCGATTATAAGAAAAAAACGGGAAGGTTTTTCCCGCGTGAACTTTCTCTGAAAGACATTAAGGCTCATTTTGATCCTCAAGTGATAATAAGAAGTGAAACGCACTCCATGCTGGTGAGTTTTGCAGGAACCTTTCTTCTTGTGTCCCGTATATGGTGGTAGATCAAGATCAGGGGCACCTTCAAAGGTGCCCCTGATCTTGATCTAAAGCCTTGCTCTCGGTCCTCCGAAAAGCCTCTGCCAGGTTTCATCGTATACATGGCCAGGTGGTACTTTAATCGTTGCCAGGCCTTCTTTTATGGCAGTTTGTGCTACAGCTTCCGCTACCTGGGGAGTCACCTCGTCAGAGAACAGGTCAGGCATTATATGGTCTTCGGATAGCCTAAGTCTGTCAACAACATCGTATATAGCCATTGCTGCTGCCATGAGAATGTTGCTGTTGAGTCCGGTGGCCCTGATATCAAGTAAACCCCTGCATATCCCGGGATAAGCATGTTGATTCGGAAGCGGGTTGACAGAAGAATGTATACTTGATGCGGCGATCCGAGCGCCTGCGTTAAGAGCCTCTTCGGGTGTTATTTCCGGTTCTGGACGGGAAAGACTGAATACAACGGGATCCTTGCCCATCCTTTTGATCATTTCTCCCGATATCTTCCCGGTTGATGAAAAACCTATCAGGACATCTGCTCCTTCAATGGCATTAGAAATATCCCCTTTTATTCCCATTGGGTTGATCCTTGTGGAAAGTTCCTGCTGGATATGATTCATCCGGGTATTTTCATTTCCCAGAATGCCGGAACTGTTTAAAGCTATGATGTTCTTTGCTCCCGCATAAAGCAGCAGTTCAGTTGTTGCTATACCGGCAGCACCTGAGCCGAACATAACTATTTTGATATCCTCAATTTTTTTGTCGACAACTTTTAGCGCATTCATCAACGCTGCCAGGATAACAACAGCAGAACCATGCTGATCATCAGAGATAACAGGGATTTCGAGTCTCTTTTGAAGTGCCCTGACGACAGTGAAAGTATTTGGAGTTGCAACATCCTCAATGTTTATCGCTCCCACTGTTGGAGCTATAAGCTGGGCTGTATGGATTATGTCCTCTGAATCCTGGGAAGCGAGACATAGAGGAAATGCGTTTACATCTCCGAACTGTTTGAACAGCAGACATTTACCTTCCATTACCGGCAGGCTTGCTTCCGGACCTATATTGCCGAGACCCAGAGTGGCAGAACCATCTGTAATAACGGCCAGTCTGTTCCTTTTACCCGTGTACTCGTATACACAGCTTTTATCGTTGATTATTTCTTGTGCAGCATAAACAGATCCTGGGACATAAGCCATGGAAATGTCTTCTTCTCTCCTGATGTTTACCGTCGGATAAATCGAGATCTTCCCTTTTGCTTTTCTGTGCATCGCCAGGGCTTTTTCCTTGTTTACGGTCATAAGAAACTCCTCCTAACATTTCCTCTTTCTTGACCCGGGGAACAATTTTCGTTTCACAATATCGATACGGCCTGGATCATCTTTTTTACCTTCTTGTATGATAGATCGATTATTTATATCAAAGATCATATCATCTCTTGCAGCTATAATTCTCGTATCATCCCTCTTTATCATTTCTATTACACTTTCAGGTCCTTTTTCAAGGATCGATGTGCCAAGATGGGTAATTATCAATGTTTCAGGGTGAATTACAGAAAGAAGATCATCGATTTCAGGAATTGAAAGATGGTCTATTCTCTCTATCCTTTTCAGTAATGTAACATTTGCGATAATTAGAGGGCAATCTGAAAAAGCTTTAAGTAATTCTGGTTTGTATGCTGTATCCGCTATAAGTCCCATTACTGGGAGTTCCGAAAGATACAGCTTGAAACCAAAACATTCCACTCCATGATGCTCAAGTCTTATTCCCTTGAGCTTTATCTCGCCTGGCAGTTCAATATCTGTGATGTCATTCCAGAAAACAATGTCATTCACCTGATGTTTAAAATGACTCATAAGAACAGGTTCTTTCGAGTCCAAAGCATCTTCCGGCATTACTAGCGTACCTTTTTTGATTCTCCCCCCGTAAGTCATAGCCTCTGTCATAACGTTAAGATCACCTGAATGATCAATATGTCTATGGGTAATTATTATGGCATCAAGATCCAGAGGGTCAAGACATGGTGAAGTTTCGTTGATCTTTACCAGTGCACCAGGGCCTGGATCGATAAGGATATTTGTGTCATTCAGCCTTGCCCATATACCGCCCGATGATCTCAGCTGAAAGATCATTGAAAATCTCGCCCCTGATGTTCCTAAAAAACACAAAAAGTTTTCTGGATCTTTTTTGATATTCCCTGTTTTGATCAAAGTCTGTATTTATTCCTGTTTGAAAAGTGGAAGAAGTTCTTTGAACTCAGGAGTTCCTGATTTTGATATCAACTGGTAAATGACCGTTTCAGTTGGTACTACGATCGCTCCGGCTTTACCGAGCGAATCCATAGCTATTTCATGATTAGCCTGTTTACGGCTTCCACAGGCATCTGATACGACTGCAACGTTCATACCCTTTTCAAGCATCCCCATGACAGTTGAAAATACACATATGTGGCTTTCTATACCGAATACAATGATCTGTTTTCTCTCGTTTGAGTCAATAAAACTTTCAAACCCATTTTCTGCCATACATGAAAAGTGAAGTTTAGAAAAATATTTCGAATCTTCCGGAAGAAGTTTAGCTATTTCGGATGTTGTCTTCCCGAGACCTTTGGGATATTGTTCGCTGTACTTAACGGGTATATCAAGTACATCGGCACTCTTTAAAAGTTTCTGTACATTTTGAGTGATCCCTTCCTTTTTATTGATAGCTGGTAAAAGCTTTTCCTGAAAATCGATCATCATCATCTGTGACTCTTGAGATATTAAAGTAAATGCAGACATAAATATTCCTCCATGTAGTTTTATTATTTCACTTCAGCATGTATATTGTAGTTGTAAATTGACGTGGAGAAAATGGTTTTTGTTTATAAAGTTCAAAGGAATAAAAAGCTTGTTCTTCCATTATTGCAAATTTACTTCTATGTGCTATGCTTGCATGAAATCAAAAATCTGTAAATTGAGTGAGGGGGTAAGATCATGAATCCGAACCGAGATAATGAGAAGAAATACGAACTGACTATTGGGGACATAATAGACAAAATGGGGTCACCATCTTATCCCGATTTCATCCCTCAATTGGTCCAGGATGTTCAGGACTGGATGAATCAGTCTCTATCAGATGCTTCAAGTAATGGTGATAATGACCTGTTTTATTCTTTTTCAGATGATGCGGTTTACGCTGATATAGAAAAACTTGTTAAACATCTCGAGTGGGCTGAGGATCATGCTGATCTTATACCAGGAAGCCGCCAGCCTCTCGGATTTGAAGATGCCGTCGTTCTATCAATGGGTCCCTCGGAATTTGAAGACGGGATTCGTGTCGCAGTTGATCATTCTGCGATCTTTGCAAGGGGAACCTGTAAAAGACTCTGGGTATTATGTGACAGTTGGATGATAAGTGAAGTTATAAGGTATACTGAACATCTCAGGGCACTTTCGCTTCAGGGGGTTGCATTTCACTTTATCCTTGTAACTCCGTGGGGCTGGACTGAGATCCCGGTAAGGAATGGCAGTAGAGCAGTATCAGAACAGATAGACTGGAAAAAGAACAGGAAAAGCGGCCATTCGGGAACTTCCAACGGTAAAAAAGAAGAGGATGGCTTCCAATAATAGTCTGTTTGACTGTTGCCCCTTTATGGTGATACAATTCTGCCGCTCGGGGCGTAGCGCAGTCTGGTTAGCGCGCCTGGTTCGGGACTAGGAGGTCGGAGGTTCAAATCCTCTCGCCCCGACCAATGAAAGTTAAAAAGATCCTGGCCGTACGGCCGGGATCTTTCATTTTCAAATGCATGGAATGCCTGTTTGACTAATGTTGACTATACTGTTAAAATCAGTATCGGACGGTGGTGCTATGAGTATTGTTACAGTTGCTAAGAACCGAAAAGCTCGTCATGATTACTTCATCCTTGAAACATGGGAATGTGGTATAGCGCTCACTGGTACTGAGATAAAATCCGTAAGAGCAAGCCGATTGAACCTTAAAGACGGGTATGCATTTATTGACGGAGGAGAGTTATGGCTCATGAATGTTCACATCTCTCCCTATGAAAAGGGCAGTTATTACAATCATGAACCTGTCAGACCCAGAAAACTCCTTATGCACAAAAAGGAAATTATGCGGCTTGTAGGCAAGGTTAAGGAAAAGGGATTGACCATTGTACCTCTGTCTGTATATATAAAGGATGGGAAAAAGGCCAAGGTAGAGCTTGCACTCGTAAAAGGAAAGACCCAGCACGACAAACGCGAAAGCATAACTGCAAGAGATGCCGAGAGGGCAATGCAGAGAGCTGTAAAAGAGAAAAACTATACTTAAATCTTTAAAAAGATCTATTTTGGGGGCGACTGGTTTCGACGTCAGGATGGAGGATCTGGAAGAGCGGATCGAGGTCTCCGTAACCTCGTTAACAAACGGAACCTAAATATATTTGCCAACGATAATTACGCACTGGCTGCATAGATAGCGGCCACGTCTCCAGTTACCTTTTTCGCCAGGTTTCTGCATGACGTCATAAAGGCGGATGCACCAGCGGGACCTTCTCCGATCCACTGGTAAAGACAAGGAGAATGGGGATAAAAGATCCTGTTCCTGGGAGTTTTTATCCGACATTAAAACAGGGACTATATCCGTAGAGCTTCCATGATCGGCCCTTGGCGGACCGGGGTTCGATTCCCCGCGCCTCCACCATGTAATTATAAGCAGTCAACAGTTTACTTTCTGTTGTCTGCTTTTTTTATGTAACAGTAAAGACCAGATATATCAGTTTTGGATACTAAGTTCCAGAAAACAGGGAAGTGAATATCCAGAGGCGGTTGAATTGATGATGAAGATTAAAGGTATTGAGGTTTAAACAATTGTTAAAAATCTTTTCAATTAATTCATTAAATCAAAAATCCATGATATTATCGTTATTAATCCATTTGTTTTGTGTTCCACAACTGTAAAGTCTGTCATTTCAGTATTCTGTTTTACCAGGGAAGGTGATGCCACCCATAGAGAGCATTATTTCTCTCATAGCTATGTATGCAAGTTGCAAAATTCGCTATAGTTGCTACTGACAATCTTAGTTAACTTTTACTTGAACTACGTCGACATGTCACTTTGAAGCAGAAAGTGTTAGAGAGATATTTCTGTTCTATATATGAATCTGAGAGGAGATCACTATGAAAAAAGCTTTTTATGTATTTTTCGCAGTTCTGTTCTTGTTGATCTATTGCGGTTACGGTTATGCTGCTGATTTCCCAGTTTCTACAGCGGCAGGATTTCAGAGTGCTCTTACCTCTGCCGAGTCCAACGGTGAGGACGATGTAA